>Ga0208029_1000087_pt1 | contig 64499 bp, 61 predicted proteins | sample MalvireepMed_s12_FD_184242 | JGI IMG/M metagenome (GOLD analysis project Ga0208029, IMG submission 184242) | Marine viral communities from the Global Malaspina Expedition - Malaspina viral metaG DeepMed_s12 (SPAdes) (version 2) | ecosystem: Environmental > Aquatic > Marine > Oceanic | place... | reverse complement strand
GTGGCTTGTAGCAATCCAGGCACGCCGAGTTGAGAGTCGCCGCGTAGTTCGAGCGGATCGCAGTAAGCGTCGTCGCAGTGGCGCAGCACCACATCCACAGGTTGCAGGCCTCCTAAGGTACGCAGCCATAGCTGGCTATCGCGTACCACCATGTCCTGGCCTTCGGCGAGATCGATATTGAGATAGTTCGCCAAATAGGCGTGCTCGAAGTAGCGTGGGCTGCCTGGGCCGGGGGTGAGCAGCACGATCGTGGGATTGTCACGGTGCTGGTAGGCCAGCGCGGTCAACGTACGGTGATATTTGTCCAAAAAGCCCGCCAGCCGCTTGAGCGGGGCGTTTCGATACATTTCCGGCAGCGCGCGGGCCATGAGTATGCGGTTCTCCAGCGCGAAGCCAGTGCCAGACGGCGCCTGCAGGCGATCGCCCATCACCCGCCAACGCCCATCGGTATCTTGAATGACATCGATACCGTGAAAGCTGATCGACGGACGGTCGCTGGGTTGCGAGCCATGGCAAGGCAGTAAAAAGTGGGGCGAAGCGAGAATGGACTGCGTAGGAAGAAGCCCTGCATCGAACAGTGTGCGCGGGCCATAAATATCGTCGTAGAGCGCATTGAACAGGCGCGTGCGCTGGGTCAAGCCGACCTCTAGTGCTTGCCACTGCACCTGATCGATCACCCAGGGAAGCGGATCGAGCCGCCAAGAGCGGCCCTGAGTGTCTTCGTGCATGTTAAAGATCACGCCGTTCTCTGCCAGCAGGCGCTGAATCTCTTCATGCTGCTGATAGCGGCCATCCGCGCCGAGTGCTTCCAAGGCACAGAGCAGGCTCTGCCAGCCGGGGCGCAACTGCCCCTGCCGGTCGAGCATCGCATCAAACGTGCCGGGCTGTCCCTTGCCTAGCTGATTCGTGTAGTCCTCAACCAGCCCGGCAGCGCCGAGCCCGAGCAGTGAGGGAGAGACAGGGGCGGTCATGATCCTGATTGTCCTAAGCGAGTAGGGGGCGGATTATCCTGTAGCTAGCGCAGATAAGGAAGCACTCTTCATCCATCAGCGTGGGCTCCAGCGCAAATCGAGCGTGCAAGGCAGCTCCTGGCTCGCCCTTTCCGGTACGGGGGCCTGAAAGCCATGGCGGTGGCCACTGTCGCTGAAGCGTCCCAAACGGCGGGCTTCGGCTTCGAACGCATTGACAGGGAAGGTCTCGAAGCTACGTCCTGTGGGATGTACCACATAGTAAGTGCAGCCGGCTACTGAACGTTGGTTCCAGGTGTCGATGACATCGAACACTAGTGGTGCGTGAATGGGGATTTTCGGGTGCAGCGCCGAGGGTGGCTGCCAGGCGCGATAACGAACGCCGGCCACGGCTTCGCCATTACGCCCGGTGGCGGTAAGTGGCACGGGGCGGCCGTTACAGGTGACGACGTAACGATCACCGCTCATGCCGCTGACTTTGACTTCCAAGCGCTCTACCGAGGAGTCGACGTAGCGCGCGGTGCCGCCTGCAGTCGCTTCTTCGCCGAGGACGTGCCAGGGCTCGATGGCTTGGCGAAGCTCGATCGAGAGCATCGGCGTATGCAAACGGCCGTGCACCGGGAATCGGAACTCCAAGAACGGCGCAAACCAGTCTAGCTCGAAGTCGAATCCGTGATGACGCAGGTCGCTGAGCACGTCGTTCAGGTCTTCCCACAAGTAGTGGGGCAGCATCCAGCGGTCTTGTAGCGCGCTTCCCCAGCGCACCGGCTTGCCACGGTAGGGCGTTTTCCAACAGCGGGCGACCAGCGCGCGAATCAGCAGCATCTGCATTAAGCCCATTCGCGCGTGGGGAGGCATTTCGAAGCCGCGCAGCTCCAATAGACCCAGGCGTCCGCTGTCGCTGTCCGGCGAGTAGAGTTTATCGATACAGAACTCGGCACGGTGGGTATTACCGGTCAAGTCGGTCAGCAAGTGACGCAGCAGACGGTCGACCAGCCAGGGTTGCACTACTTCGCCTTCGGGCATTTGCTGCAGAGCGATTTCCAGCTCGTAGAGCGCTTCGTGGCGCGCTTCATCGACGCGTGGTGCCTGGCTGGTAGGGCCAATGAACAGTCCCGAGAAAAGATACGACAGGCTGGGATGATGCTGCCAGTAGGTGACCAGACTGGCCAACAGGTCGGGGCGACGCAAGAACGGCGAATCGTCCGGCGTGATCCCGCCCAAAGTGACGTGGTTGCCGCCGCCGGTACCGGTATGGCGACCGTCCAGCATGAACTTTTCGGTGCCTAACCGCGCTTGGCGTGCTTCATCGTAGAGACGTTCGGTTTGTGCCACCAGAGTTTGCCAACTGGCGGCAGGCATGATGTTGACTTCGATGACGCCTGGGTCGGGAGTGATCTGGAAACTTTCCAGCCGCGGATCGCGCGGCGGCGCGTAGCCTTCGATCATGACCGGGCAGGCAAGTTCGCGGGCGCACGCTTCGATACTGCTGAGCAGGTCGAGGTAGTGCTCGAGCTGAGTCAGCGGCGGCAAAAAAATATGCAGCCTGCCTTCACGGGGTTCGACGCACAGACTCGTGTGGATGATCTTGTGCTCCCGATCCTCCTCGGCGCTAGGTTGCTGCTGTACCGATTCGCCTTCCGGGTGGCTATGGCTTGGATGGGTGCTTTGGCCCAGGCGCTCAGCACTGGTGAAGCGGTGCTGTTCGGCGTTACGACGCGCCACCTCTCCGTGAATGTCGCCCAGCGCCGGGCGAGGAGCAAACAGCGACTGCGGTTGGGGCTGGTCTTCCGGGTCGGCCCAGGGCAGGGCAGAGAGCGGAAGGCGTAACCCCATGGGCGAGTCCCCGGGTACCAGGAAAAGGTGGTCGCGTTTCAGCGGCCAGCGTCCGCTCTCCCAACGGTGTGACTGGGCAATCGAGTGGCGCAGTGGCAGCGCATAGCCCACGACCGAGCTCAGATCCTGCTCCAGCAGGCGGGCAAGGCGTCGGCGCTCGGCGTCATCTTTCAAATCGGCTTTGCGTGGGTCTACGTTGACCGGCAGCGTTTGCTCTTTCCACAAATAGTAGTAAGCATCCTCATAGGCAGGAATCCAGCAGCGCTGAGCCACACCCAGACGTTCGCTCAGCGCTTGAGTAAAGCGCTGAGCCATGGTGTCGTCGGCCACCACGTCGGGGGCACCTTCCATGCAGGCCAGCCAGCTTGGGTCGCGCCATAGCGGCACCCCATCTTTACGCCAGTAGCAGGCCAGCGCCCAGCGGGGCAGCGGCTCGCCAGGATACCACTTGCCCTGCTGCTGCTGAATCACGCTGCCAGGGGCGTAGGCGGCCTGCAGGCGCGACAATAGCGCTTCGGCGCGTTCACGTTTGTGCTCCCCCAAGGCTTCGGTGTTCCACTGAGGGCTCTCCATGTCGTCGATGGAAACGAACGTCGGTTCGCCGCCCATGGTCAGTCGAACGTCTTGCTGGTTGAGCGCTTGGTCAACCTCGTCGCCCAGCGTCAGAATGCGTTGCCACTGCTGCTCGCTATAGGGTTTGGTGACGCGCGGGTCTTCATGAATGCGCTCGACGCGCATCTCGACGTCGAACTCCACCTCGCACTTATCGGAAAAGCCAGTGATGGCGGCGGCGCTGCCGGTCGTAGGCGTAGCGGCGAGTGGAATATGACCTTCGCCTGCAAACAGGCCAGAGGTGGGGTCCAGTCCTACCCAGCCAGCGCCGGGCAGAAAGACTTCGGTCCAGGCGTGGAGGTCGGTAAAGTCCACGGCGGTGCCGCTAGGACCATCCAGCGCTTTCACATCCGGTGTCAGTTGAATCAAATAACCCGACACGAAGCGTGCCGCCAAGCCTAGATGACGCAGTATTTGTACCAATAGCCAAGCGCTGTCGCGGCAGGAGCCGCTCGCCAGAGTCAGCGTCTCTTCACAGCTTTGTACCCCAGGCTCCATACGCACCAAATAACTGATGTCCTTTTGCAGGCGCTGATTGAGGGCGACGAGGAAATCGACGCTGGTGGTCGGTTCGAGAGAGACGTCTTTCAACCAGTCCAGGAGTCGCGGTCCCGCTTCGGTTACCTCTAGGTAGGGGCCAAGCTCTTTGCTGAGTTCGTCGGGATAGGTGAACGGAATCTTTTGGGCGACGTCATCCAAAAAGAAATCGAACGGGTTGATCACCGTCATGGGGGCCACGAGTTCGACGGCAATGGTGAGCTCTTTACGTGGCTCGGGGAACACCACGCGGGCATTGAAGTTGCCGAACGGATCCTGCTGCCAATTCAAGAAATGGTCGTCGCCTGAAATATTCAGTGAATAGGCGTCGATATGGGTACGGCAGTGGGGGGCCGGACGCAGACGAATCACATGGGGCGAGAGCTTGACGGGGCGGTCGAAGCGATAGGTCGTGCGGTGATGCAAGGCAACGCGAATGGTCATGAGCCACCCTCAAAGAAAGCCAAAAGTCACCGTGCGTATTCCGCATAGCGCGTCGGTGAAGAAAATAAGTACCAAGAAGTATCGTTGGAGTTGAACTATTTTGCAGCTGCAATATGAGTAATGGCGTTTAAAGAGTGTGGAAAATTGTCATCGCACCATAATCGATAACTGGTATGCACTATTTTGGTGCTCTAATAACGATTAAGTACTAAAAGATGAGTGTTAATTTCTTTCATGTATAAAAGTTGTGCCAACCGAGCCTTACAAAGAGAAGAGTAAACGCTAAGCGCCTATTGAGCGTTGAAATAGCGGGGAATATGGCGCGAGTTTTGCGTGTTTATATGGTCAAGTTGCTACGTACATTGCACGCGGCAGGCCTACACTACTGAATTAAGGAAGTTGCCGCTTCCACCCTAGCGCCAGGAGAGCGCCCATGAGCCAAGTAGATTGGAATAACTATGCGTGCCGTGACTTTTACGACGAGCTGTTGGCGGCGCCAGGCAAGCCTCGTGCTTCTGCGGACGAGTTATGTCACATGTTGGCGCGCTTTAGTGCGGAAGAGCTAGCTGAACGTAAAACTGCGGCAGAAATTGCCATTCGAACGATGGGCATCACGTTTACCGTTTATTCAGAAGGGGCGATGATCGACCGCGCCTGGCCTTTCGATATCGTTCCCCGCATCATTCCGGCCAATGAGTGGCGAAAAACCGAGGCGGGTTTAAAGCAGCGCGTACAAGCGCTGAACTTGTTTATCGATGATCTCTATCACGAGCAAAAAGTCGTCAAAGATAAAGTGTTGCCCGCCGAAGTATTGGCTCAGTCGGCCAATTTTCGACCTCAGTGTGTGGGCATCAATCCGCCCCACGGCGTGTGGGCCCATATTTGCGGATCTGACTTGGTGCGCGGCGGCGATGGCACGCTTTACGTGTTGGAAGACAACTTGCGTATCCCGTCGGGCGTTTCGTACATGCTGGAAAACCGCAACGTCACCAAGCGCGTGTTACCGGAGCTTTTCGCCTCGGGCAAGATCTTGCCAGTGGACGACTATGTCGCGCAGCTGTACGACATGCTGGCGGCCATGTCGCCCCGTCCGGGCGACGACCCGCAGGTAGTGGTGCTGACGCCTGGCATCTATAACTCTGCCTATTTCGAACACGCCTACCTGGCGCAGCAAATGGGGGTCGAGCTGGTGCAGGGCAGCGATATGCTGGTCGATGACGACGATGTGGTCTACATGCGCACGGTAGAGGGCTTGCGCCGTGTCGATGTGATCTACCGCCGCGTAGACGATGAGTTTCTCGACCCCGAGGCGTTCAATCCGCACTCCATGCTGGGCGTGCCGGGATTGATGCGCGCTTGGCGGGCGGGCAACGTCGCGCTGGCCAACGCGCCCGGGGCGGGCGTCGCCGACGACAAAGTCGTTTACGCCTTCGTCCCTGAGCTGATTCGTTACTACCTGGATCAAGAGCCACTGCTGCCGAACGTGCCGAGTTATCTCTGTATGTTCGACGAGGACCGCCAGTACGTGCTCGATCATTTGAACGAGCTGGTGGTAAAACCCGCCAACGAATCCGGTGGTTACGGCATGCTGATCGGACCGCGCTCCACCAAAGAAACGCGGGACGAGTTTGCGCGCTTGATCAATGAAAATCCGCGTAACTATATGGCTCAACCGACACTGGCGCTTTCCACTACGCCAACGCTGGCCAACGGTTTGCCTCAGCCCCGCCATGTCGACCTTCGCCCGTTCATCCTCTCGGGACCGGAAACCCATGTAACCACAGGCGGTTTGACCCGCGTGGCGCTGGTCGAAGGGTCGCTGGTGGTCAATTCGTCCCAAGGGGGCGGGAGTAAAGACACCTGGATCGTCGAAACCGACGAGAACGCGGCGGGTGCCGCTGAGCAGAAAGGAGCCTAGCGCCATGCTGTCACGCGTTGCTGAAAACCTCTATTGGATGGCTCGCTACATCGAGCGTGCCGAAGACACCGCACGGTTATTGAGCGTCAATACGCACCTGATGCTGGATTTGCCACGCCATTTACCGCTGGGCTGGGCGCCGCTGATCGAAATGACCGGGACGCTGGATGCCTTCAACGCTCGGCATACCAGTTTCGATGAGCGAAGTGTGATGCACTTTTTGTGCGCCGATGCCGAAAACGGCAGCTCGATTCTCTCGGCGCTCGCCAGTGCCAGAGAAAACCTGCGCACCACGCGGGACGTGGTGCCCCGAGAGATTTGGGAAGAGGTCAACCAGCTCTATCTCAGCGTGGCGGATCACGCGGAGAACGGCGTGAGCCCTCGGCGTCGGGATGCATTTTTGAAAAACGTCATTCGTGGCTGCCAAACGCTAACAGGGCTCATCGAAGGCACCTTGAGCCACGGCCCGGCGCGTACGTTCATCAAGCTGGGCCGTCAGTTGGAGCGGGCGGACATGACCACGCGGATCGTCGACGTGCGTTCGGCAAGCTTGCTGCCGCAAAACCCTGAAGAATTGCTGCCGTTCGAAAATTTGCAGTGGATGAGCGTGCTGAAATCCCTGACGGCGTACCAGATGTATCGCCAGCAGGTCAGGCTGCGCGTGCGTGGGCCAGACGTATTGCGTTTTCTGCTTCAAGACCCGCACCTGCCGCGCTCCATTGCCTGTAGCTTGGAAACGTTGGGGCACGAGCTGCAGTTACTGCCTCGCCAAGATCGCGTGGCGGCCACGGTGTCACTGGTACGCGCCGATGTGGTCGATGCGGACATTCAGGCATTGGCCCACTCGCCGAGCAAACTGCACGCTTTCGTGGACGAGCTACAAATTGGTTTTGCCGCCATTCACGATACGCTCAGCGCTACGTATTTCGTAAACGGCGATGGCGTTCCTCGAGTCACTCAGCGCCAAAGCCAGAGCCACGTGGGCGACCATGACAACGACTGATTAGGCCGTTTTAGGGCTGGCGTTTGCGCGTTGAATGAGATCGTGTAGATACGCCAGCTTTTCATGCACCGCGGGGGCAAGAACCCCTGGGGCTAGATCCAGTAGGCCCATGTCACGATTGAGTTCATTCACCGTCAAGCCTACCTGATGAAACGCTTGTAGCATGCTCTCCAATGAGCCATCGTACTCGGCCCGAGAGAGGCCCATGTGCAGTGCCGTATCCAGCACAGCCACCATGTCCAGATAAAAGGCAAACGTCTCTGCGAAATCCTCCCACGGATGCATGGCGGCGTAGGCGGAGATGAACCGTGTGGGCCAGTCTGCTGGAGCGCCTTGCTGATAGTACTGCTCTAGGGCGTCGCCATAGGTGGGATGGTTGTGGTCGCCGAACACGCGAATGCTGGCGGCTTCGTCTTGGTCTTTGATCAGTAGGTCCCAGTAGTAGTGGCCGATTTCGTGACGAAAATGGCCGATCAACGTACGGTGGGATTCATTCATGTCGACACGCAGCCGCTCACGCTCGACGTCATCGGCCTCTTTGACGTTGATGGTGATATGGCCATTGGCATGGCCGGTATACACCTTTTCTTGGTTTGCCGTGGAGCGCCACAGCCCTTGGTCGGGCAGCGCATCGGCCATGAACGAAAAGCTCAGTGGGACGCGGATGTCCTCGCCCTCGACGCCGTGGGGAAGCTTGAGCAAATCCAGCGTATAGAAAAGCCGCCGTTTGGCGCTCTCCAGCGCTGCCCAGCGTTCCCGGTTGCCCTCGACCTCTAGGTCGGGAATCACCTCGTTGTAGCGGCAGCAGTCGCACAGCGTATCGGCGTGCCCGTCGGCCATCACCACCATCCGGTTGCAGACGTTTTCGACGGCATAGTTGTGGCACTTCATTAGTGCCGTGCCGCAGTTTTCATGGGTACAGCGGTAGCCGCCGCTATCCAACGGTTCCAGCGCCACGATGTTACAACACGCGGGGCACCAGCCAACCTCCGACTCACAGGCCAAGCAGTGGGTATTTTCGAAAAACAGCGGATTGCCACAGCGGCAGCTAAACGTCTGCATGGATACCTCCTTGTGATCACCACAGCGCATCTCACGAGGGTGAGTAGTGATACGTCATTGTCTCAGCATAGCGATGCCCTTACCGAGAGGGAAAGCCAAATCGTCGGGCGGAGGGCATATTGTCTTTGTCCAGTGGCTAATTGACGTTTACGTCAACTTGCTGATATACCCTAAGGGTTCCCTATTTGATCCCATAACAAACACAAGCTGAGGAAACGCATCATGTCCGTTCGTGAAATTCCGATGTACATCGATGGCCAGCCAGTCATGTCGCAAAGCCAAGAGTGGCGCGATGTGGTGAATCCTGCCACCCAGGACGTGGTGGCGCGAGTACCGTTCTGTACGTCCGAAGAAGTCGAGCGCGCCATCGCCAGCGCCAAAACGGCGTTCAAAGAGTGGCGCAAAGTGCCGCTCGGCAAGCGCATGCGCATCATGCTCAAACTGCAGGCGTTGATTCGCGAGAATACAGCGGAACTTGCCGCCTTGATCACCGAAGAGCACGGTAAAACCCTGCCGGATGCCGAGGGTGAAGTGGGGCGCGGGCTAGAAGTGGTAGAGCACGCCTGTTCGATTACCTCCCTACAGCTTGGCGAGCTGGCGGAGAATGCGGCCAACGAGGTGGACGTCTATACCATGCATCAGCCGCTGGGTGTGGGGGCGGGCATTACCGCCTTCAATTTTCCGATCATGCTGCCCTGTTTCATGTTCCCGTTGGCGATTGCAACCGGAAACACCTTCGTCTTGAAGCCTTCCGAGCAAGACCCGAGTTCTACCATGCGGCTCGTGGAACTGGCACATGAAGCGGGTATTCCGGCTGGAGTATTGAACGTCGTGCACGGTGGGCCTGACGTCGCCAATCAAATTGCCGACCATCAAGATATCAAGGCGCTGTCGTTCATCGGTTCGACCCATGTGGGGTCGCTGCTTTATAACCGTGCGGCCGCTGCTGGCAAACGTATGCAGGCCATGATGGGTGCAAAAAACCACTGTGTCGTCATGCCGGATGCCAACCGTAGTCAAGCCATCGATAGCCTGCTGGGCTCTGCCTTTGGTGCCGCCGGTCAGCGCTGCATGGCGAACTCGGTGGTCGTGCTGGTGGGGGAAGCGCGCGAGTGGATCAAAGACATCGAAGCCGGCGCGCGCGGTATGATCGTAGGACCCGGCACCCAGCGCGAGGCCGATCTGGGGCCACTGGTCTCTCCGCAAGCCAAGGAGCGGGTCGAGCGTTTGATTACGGCAGGTGAAAAGGAGGGGGCTACGCTGCTGGTTGATGGGCGCGGCTACACGGTCGACGGCTACCCAGACGGTAATTTCGTCGGGCCGACTCTGTTTTCCGATGTAACGGCAGAGATGACGATCTATCGCGAGGAAATTTTTGGGCCGGTGCTGTGTGTCGTCAACGTCGAAACGCTGGACGACGCCATCGCTTTCGTTAACGCCAATCCGAATGGCAACGGCACCTCGATCTTTACGAACTCGGGCTGGGTCGCGCGACGCTTCGAGACCGACATCGACGTCGGCCAAATTGGCATCAACGTGCCTATTCCAGTGCCGGTCGCCTACTTTAGCTTTACTGGTTCTCGGGCGTCGAAGCTGGGCGACCTAGGGCCTAACGGTAAACAGGCGATTGCGTTCTGGACGCAGACTAAAACGGTCACTGCCCGCTGGTTCGAGCCCGAAAACGTCTCTAGCGGTATCAATAGCACGATCTCGCTATAGCGAGCGGCAACGCGCTGCGCCTCCTCGGTAGAGGAGGCGACCTTCACACGTCCTGAAACAGCGGTAAGCTCTCCGAGAGCAGTTGGCCTATGGGGCCAAGCTGGCTCTCGTGTAGTACGAGCAGGTAGGGCGCCTCCTGCTCATCGCGAACGGGCGCCAGCAGCGCGAATTCTCCCTCTTCGAGGTGAAATTCATGAATTTCACGAAGGCCGTGGGGGGTCTCACATTGTGAGCAACGGTAGGTATCGTCCTCGCCATATACGAGGCGATGGTACATTTTGAACAGAGTGTAGAGGGCAAGCCCACCCTCGAACGCGGGCCAGCGAGCCGGTGTGGCACGAATATCGTCGGTAAGCGCGTTGCCTTCTGCTTCAGCATCGGCAATGGCATCGGCCAGGGGAGCCGCGAGAATAGCGGTTTGATCTGCGGGTAGGGGGGCATTTCGTTCCGCCGCCGCGTGAAAGGAGGTGGCCGCCGCCTCGAAATCTTGCAGGTTGTGCAGCGTAAAATCGGCATGCTGTAGGTCGGCAGGTTCGAAACCACCGTTCTCCCAGCCGTGAATCACACGAAGCGTGACCAGGCCGCGCTGCATAGGCCGGGCCAGCAGGGTGTGAAGCATGACACGGATATGCAACTGACGCTCATCCGTATCGTTCTCGAACGCACGGTACGGGTCTGCGAACAGTTCATGCAAACGCCCTGGCGTGTGCTCTTTTGCTTCGGAGTATGACATGGTGGTTTCCCTGTAAGTACGCCGCTTGGCTAGCCGAATAGCGTACGGCTTTTATGACATTAGATCACTAAAAGTATGGCGAGCGTAAAACCATATGAAAAGAGTCTTTAGTTAGCAATTTGTTACGGATAAAAGTGAGTTGGTAGTGGGACTCTACTTCAAAATAAAAAAGGAGCCTTTATGGCTGCATCGATCAGTCGGTTCAAACTTCCTGACACTCTGGATAATGTTCCCAATGATATTCGGGAAGCCATGTTGGCCGTGCAGGAGAAAGCGGGCTTCGTGCCCAACGTATTTTTGATGTTGGCTCACCGACCCGACGAGTTTCGCGCTTTTTTTGCGTATCACGATGCGTTGATGGAGCGACCATCGGAGACGCTGACCAAAGCAGAGAAAGAGATGATTGTCGTTGCGACCAGTGCCCGCAATCGCTGCTTGTACTGTGTCGTCGCCCATGGCGCGCTGGTGCGTATCTACAGTAAAGATCCGTTACTGGCCGATAATATCGCTATCAACCATCGTGTGGCGGGATTGAGCGAGCGTCATCGGTTAATGCTCGACTTTGCACTGCACAGTGCCATCGATCTGGGCGAGTTTTCAGACGAATGGCAGGCGCGTTTAGAGGCAGTGGGGTTCACGCTGGATGATTGCTGGGACATCGGTGCCATTGCCGCGTTTTTTGGCATGTCCAACCGCTTGGTGACACTAGCAGGAACACCGCCCAACGCCGAGTTTTACCTGATGGGGCGTGTCCCCAAGAAAGTGGAATAAGCAGCCCGGCCCCATGGGCAAGGCTTTACTAACGCACCACTTTGATTGAGGATACTGCCTCCACTCACTGTCGCCAGGGGAGCCCCAATGGGGCTGAGAATGCGCGCAACGCAGACCCTGGAACCTGATCCGGTTCGTACCGGCGGAGGAAGCGCGACATGCCTTACCTAACGTCTTTCGTGTTAGGCGCAGCGTTATGCTGCTTTGCTTTTCTGGGTCTTCGGGCACGTTTCAGTGGCGGCTCGCTGGATGATTATGTCTCCGCCCGTAATTCGCAAACGTCGGCCACCCTGGGGCTCTCCTTTTTGGCGTCCGGTATGGGGGCTTGGATACTCTTTGCACCCCCTGAAATCGGCGCATTCGTAGGGCCCGTGGCGCTACTGGGCTATGCCCTTGGCTCGGCGCTGCCGTTCATCGTTTTGGGTCTCTACGGGCCTAAGATACGCCAAGCACTGCCCGAGGGACGCAGCATTGCCGAGTTTGCCGACGCCTGCTATGGCAAGGGGGTACGCCATTTCGTGGCGCTCGTTTCCGTGGCTTACATGGGCTGCTTCCTGGCTGCTGAACTCACCGCCATCGGGGCGATTACCGCGCTGCTCTCCGACGTGCCTCCCGCCGTGGTGATCATCGGGGTGGCGCTCACCACGCTGGTGTACACCGTCATGGGCGGGCTGCGGGCAAGCTTGGCCACCGACCGCTGGCAAGCGTGGCTGCTTTTGGCGCTGCTGCTCGCCGTCGCCAGCGTGACGCTCTGGCGACTGCCCAGTATGCCGAATGACGCGCAACTCCCGTCGCTCCCCATCGGCAGCTCGCTCAGCGTGGCGTTGACGCTGGTGATCGCCGTGACCGCGGCCAACTTGTTTCACCAAGGCTATTGGCAGCGGGTATGGGCGGCCCAAGACGACGCGAGCCTGGGGCGCGGTGCCTGGTTGGGTGGCGGCTTGACCGTACTGGTCGTCATGGTGATCGGTGGCGTAGGTATCATGGCAGCGATGAGCGGGGTCAGTCTCGGCGAGCCGCCCATGCCGTTTTTTGCGCTGCTTAGTGATGCCCCGGTATGGATCACGCTGCCTTCATTGGTACTGGCCGTCACGCTGGTCACCTCGAGCGTCGACACCTTACAAAACGGCATTGCGTCGCTGTGGGCCAATGGTCACCGGCCCGAGGCCCTCAACAAGGCGCGCTGGCTCACCGTGGCGATCATGCTGCCCGTGATCGTGATTGCCTTGCAAGGGCTCTCCGTGCTGCGGCTATTTTTAATTGCCGATCTGCTGTGTGCAGCGATAGTGGTGCCGGTGCTGCTGGGTTTGTGGCAGCGTATGACACCGATGGCAGCAATAAGCGGCGGGTTGGCGGGGCTTGTAGGGGCCGTGCTGCCTGGCTGGATCGGTCAGGGCAGCGTCAGCGCAGGGGTAATGGCCGCCACGTTCCCCGGCAGCGTACCGACGTTAGGCCCGTTCGTAGGGGCGCTGCTACTCTCAACAACGGTCAGCGTGGCGTTGGCTCTGGTGAGCCGTCAACGTGTCGAAGTCCGTTAATCAAGGCGTTAAGCAGGACATTTCGTTTCGCGTTATGCTGTTAAGGGTTTGATGACCATTTAGGTGTGATCGCCATGAGCCACCTGTTACCCCCCAACGAAACTGCCCGTTTGGCTGCGCTTAACGAACTGGCCCTCCTGGATACGCCAAACGAGCCCGTTTTCGATCGGATCACGCGATTGGTCACCGTGCTGCTCGGCGTTCCTAAATCTACCATCAGTCTGATCGACACCGATCGTCAGTGGTTCAAGTCTCAAGTGGGCATGGCGGTATCGGAAACACCTAGGGACGTCGCGTTTTGTGCTTACACGGTACTCGAAGATGAGCCGCTAGTGGTCGAAGACGCTCAGCAAGACGCACGCTTCGCGACCAATCCCTACGTGATGACACCTGGCGGCATCCGTTTTTATGCCGGGATACCGCTGCGTAGTTCACAAGGGCTGGTCCTCGGATCGCTATGCGCCATGGACAGCCAGCCACGCAGCTTAAGTGACCAAGAAAAGGCTGCGATGCAAGATTTGGCCGATATCGTGATTGGCGAAATCCACCTGCGCGAACGGCTCATCAACGAGCAGAAGATTCGTGCCGCCAATCAGCAGGCGCTCACGGCGCTGCATCAAAGCCTCGAGCAGCGTATCGAGCAGCGAACCCGCGAACTCAATCTGGTGATCGAGTCGGCATATGATGCCTATTTGAGCGTCGATGAGCAGGGGCGCGTGCTGGATTGGAACCATGCAGCCGAGACCATGTTCGGCTGGAGTCGCAAAGAAGCCCTCACTCGACCGATTACATCGCTCATGTTTCCCGACGGAATCACCAGTGACGATGTCGCCATGCCAGTGACCGGAGAAGCCCTACGGCGCGATGGCGTTCGCTTGCCGGTCGAGGTGCGACTGAAGCGTTTCGAGGTGAATGGCCGCCCACGCCGCAGCTTGTTCATTCACGACATTACCGAACGCCAGCAGCTAGAGCGCCTACGCGACCAGCAGGCCCGAGAAGACGTGCTCACCCGTTTGCCCAACCGCCGCGCCCTAGACGAGCGTCTGCCGGAGGCAATGGCACGGGTACGCCGTACGCTCGCACCGCTGGCCGTGCTGTTTCTAGACCTCGATGGGTTCAAACGCATTAACGATCAGCACGGCCATGCCATGGGGGACGAGCTGCTGCGCGACATCGCGAGCCGTCTCCAGCGAACCGTCCGCGAGACGGATTTCGTTGCCCGATGGGCGGGAGATGAGTTCGTCGTGCTGCTCGAGGGGGTGACCAGCGACGCACCGGAGCCGCTGGCCCATAAGCTGATCGAGGTGATCGAGGAGCCGCTCAGCGCAGGTGGCGTGACCCTGCAAGTAAGTACCAGCATTGGTGTGGCGCTGTTCGTCCACGACGCGGCGGAGACACCTCAGGAGTTATTGAAGCGCGCCGATGAGGCCATGTACAACGCCAAACGCGCAGGCAAAGCGCGTATCGCGCTGGCACGTCCGGCGGATACGTCTGCCCCCCATTAACGAACCCAAGGACGAGTATGATTCGTTGTCTATTGACCACCCCAGAGGGCGACGTGCGCGAGGGCGACATTCGCCTGATGGACGAGTGGATGCGCATGCCCACAGCACACTTGTGGGTCGACATGAAAGGAGAGAGCGAAGCGCAGGAGCGTGAGATACTGGAGCGCTTCGAGTGTCACCCGATGGCCATACAAGACGCCCACAAAGAGCGCCATCCGCCGAAAATCGAAGAGTTCGACAATCACACGCTGATCATCTATCGCGGCATTTCCTCGTTCGATGCCCAGCTAAACTTCGTACCTCAGCAGATCTGTTTCTTCGTCGGCGAACGCTTTTTGGTGACCTTGCACCCCGGCGAGGCGATGAGTATCGAACGCTTACTCAATGAGCACGGCAAAACGCTATTGGCCCAGTCACCCGAGCAGGTGGCACTGAGAGTGATGTACACCTCGGCGGGCTTTTATATCGATAGCTTGCTGGAATTCGAAACGGAGCTCAGTGATCTCGAGGACGAGCTGCTAGACAATGGTAACGACGTGTTGATGCGTAAAATCACCACGTATCGCTCGCGTCTGGTCAAAATGCGCCGGATCTTCAGCTATCACAAAGGCATCACCCAAGAGCTGACGGCGTACGACTACGCGCACTTGCCGCGAGGCGAAAGCGAAACGCTGCATGCCATAACCGATGTCGAAGAACGTTTCGAGCGACTCTACACCCTAACGCAAATGTACTACGACATTTGTGGCGATCTCGTCGACGGCTATATCTCCATTTCATCACACCAGTTGAACATCACCATGCGGGTGTTGACGGTGATTACCGCTATTTTCGTCCCGCTAACCTTTATCGCCGGTATTTACGGCATGAACTTCGAGTACATGCCAGAACTGAGCTATCAGTACGGCTACTTTTTCGTTTGGGGGGCCATGCTAGGGATTGGTGGGGTGCTCATTTGGCTGTTCAAACGGAAACGCTGGTTTTAACCCCCTTGTCGAACCGCCAATTGCCGCAGACGACTGGCCAACAGTAAGAGCCCCAGCGCAATCAGTAGCCAAAGCGTGGCCAACAATATAGGAAACGCCCCCGCACCCGCCAGATCCAGCAGCGGGCCGGTCAGTGACGGAATGACCAGCGCCCCGCTGCCCGCGGCGGTAAAGATGGCGCCGGTGGTGCGCCCGCGCATGACGATCGACTGGTTGCACAGTGCAAACAGCGTAGGGAAAAACGCCGAGGCGGAGAGGCCAAACAGCAGCGCGCCAGCGCTTGGCGGCAGCGCGTTGAGGTGCAGACCTGCCGCTGCGCTCAGCCCCAGCGCTAGGCAGCCAGCGAGCACCTGCCAAGGTGAGCAAACGCGTAGTAGCGGGATGGCGAGCAGGCGTCCCGCCGAGAGCGCCAGCCAGAACAGCGTTGCCAGCAACGCCGCGTGCTCGGTGGTTAATCCAGAGAGCGTACCGTATGCGGTGACCCAGCCGGCGAACGTAATTTCGATGCCCACATAAAGAGAAAACAGTAGCATGAATAGCCCCAGCAAGAGCGGGTCGCGGTGTTTGAGCGTAGCCAAGGACGTGGGATTAGGGTCAACGGTGGGCATGGACGGGCTGACGAAGCGCGACAGCGGCCACAGCATGGCAGCCACGCTGGCCGCGACGATCCAAAACGTGAGGTGAAACTGTCCGGTGAGGGATAGCGCAGCAATCATGATCAGCGGCGTGAGCATGTTGCCGAAACTGAAGCAGAAGTGCAGCGCGCTTACATTGGGGCCCGCTGCGTCTCGGTGCAGCCACAAAAGCAGCGTGTTCCCGCCCGCGTTGAGCGATACCTCCGCAAATCCCAGCAGCATGAACAGCAGCGTCAACAGCAGCAGAAGCGGGCTAAGCGGGGCCAGCGCCAGTCCGGCTACCGCCAGCACGCCCATCATCACCAACACGCGGTGGCCGTTGAAGCGATCCATGAGCAGCCCGGTGACCATGGCGCCGCTCATGTTGCCAACGGCACGTGCAGTGAACAGCACGGCGATTTGGCTCATGGAGGCACCGCTGGCCTCGGCCAAATGGGGCAGTGCTGGGCCAAGCAGTCCGCCGGTCATCCCAATGGCAATGAACAGGCCAAAGTAGGTCCAGGTGAGACGGCGATGGTACGTCGAGGTGAAGTGAAGCATACCGATCCTTGGCAGGGGCAGAAGCACGGTCGACCCGTAGCTTGACGGGTTTTGCTTACTCTCACTATTGGCGAAAAGTTGACGACCCGCCAGGCGGCTGACTGGGGGAGTGTGGCTTAAGGGCACTATGTGCTCTACTCATCCATCGTGATCGAGGGCATGCTGTCCTTCGTTCGCCCCCTTGAACCTCGCACGGCGTTTGTTATCGTCGCGACATATGCACTCAACAAGGAACCACCCATGGCCCACACGGATAACAGCGCAACGATTCCGGCCACGATGTCGGCGATGCTCTTGACCGGTCACGGTGATGTCGACGCTCTGCAATACCGTCAGGACGTTCCCACGCCAACGCCCGGCCCTGGGCAGGTGCTGGTGCAAGTCACGGCGACGGCGAAAAACAACACCGACCGCAAAGCGCGCGAAGGCTTATACCCCACCAAAGGCAAAGAGGACGTGACCTCGTTTGCCATGGGTGGGTCGCCGACGCTGACGTTTCCGCGTATTCAAGGCGCTGACGTGGCAGGTCGGGTCGTTTCTGTCGGCGAGGGGGGCGATCCCCGGCGTATCGGGGAGCGCGGGCTGCTGGATTTCAATTTGTATGCCGACGAGCGTCGTGACATTAACCTGACGCCGGACTACTACGGACACGGCGCAGACGGCGGCTACGCCGAGTACGTGGCAGTGCCTGCCGACCAGTTTCACCATGTCCCCAACCCTGAGCTACACGATGCCGAGCTTGCGGCCATGGGCATGTGCTCGTATCAAACGGCCTACCACATGATGACGGCGGCCAACGTTCAGGCGGGCGAGCGTATCCTCGTCAGCGGCGCCAGCGGCGGGGTGGGCACGGCGTTGATCCAGCTATGCCGTATCGTCGGCGCGATTCCCTACGCCGTTAGCCAGCTCGATAAAGCCGACGCGCTACGTGTGTTGGGGGCAGAAGCCGTCATCGATCGAGGCGACCTGCCCACTTTCGTCGAGCGTGTGCTGGCCGCCACCGATGGTCAGGCCATCGATGCCGTCATGGATCTCGTTGGTGGCGAGATGACCGATCTGTTCATCGATACCATGATCGGCGATATGCAGCGCCGTACCACCTACCCCCGGCTCTCCATTGCCGGTGCCAGCGGCGGTAACCTCAGCGAGATCATGTGGACCCGCATCTATCTCTATCAGGTGCAGATAGTCGGCGTGTCCCACGGTACTCGGGAAGAAGCAGAGCAGTTGATAGCGTGGATACGTAGCGGTGAGTTAAAACCGGTGCTGCATGGCGCGTTCAAACTCTCTGACTTGCATCAGGCCGAGCGCTACTTCGTGAACCGAGGCAGCAACTACCTGGGGAAAATCGTCATCGTTCCCGATGCCCAGTGGGACACCCACGGTGCCCCATTTGCCATAACCTCTGCCGAGGAGCCGGGTGAGTGAAAAACCTGCATACGATTCGATTGTTGGACACCCATGCCGGGGGAGATGTCAGCCGCATCGTCACGGGCGGCATCGATGCATTGCCCGGTGCGACGGTGCGTCAACAGATGGAGTACCTGCGCGACGACGCCGACGGGTTGCGCCGTTTGTTGTTAGAAGAGCCCTACGGCATTCCCGAAATGTCGGTGGATCTCTTGGTGCCTGCCACCGACCCGGAAGCCGTGGCCGGATACATCATCATGGAAGTGATGGGCTACCCGATCTATTCCGGCTCGAACACGCTGTGCACGGCCACGGCCGTTCTGGAAACCGGCATCGTGCCCAAGCAGGAGGGAATTCAACGCTTCAAGTTAGAGGCCCCGGCAGGGCTGGTTCAAATCGAGGCCCGAGTGCACAACGGCGTGGTGGAGTCCGTGACCTGCGAAGGCCTGCCGAGCTATATCGATACCTATCGCGACACCATTCAAGTGCCAGGGATTGGGGAAGTCACCTACTCGGTCGCCTATAGTGGCGGTTTTTACGCCTTGGTCGATGCCGAGGCGTTGGGCTTCAAGCTGGTGCGTGATGAAGAGCAGGCGCTGGCGGCTTGTGCGTACAAGATCGTGGAGGCCATCAAAGCGCAACGCGGTTTCTCCCACTACACCCTAGGCGACGTGGGTCCGCTGCCTTTTCTGCACTTCATGGGGCCCGAAGAGCCGATCGCCGAAGGTTATATCCGCTCGCGGTCGACCACCTACGTGCACCCCGGCGTCATTTGCCGGAGTACCACGGGCACCGGCACGTCGGCAAGGCTAGCGCTAATGAATTACGAGGGGCGGTTGAGCCTCGGCGATAAGCTGGAAACCGTATCGCTTAGGGAAACCGGCTTCATTGGCACGTTTACCGGCACGCATCAAGAAGGGGCTTATCAAGTGGTGGAAAACACCATTACGGGACGCAGCTACGTGCTGGCGGAGTCGAGTATCGTGATCAACTGCGACGACCCGATGGTCGCCTGTGGCGAGTTGCATCATATCCTGAGTGATCGCCATCACGAAGAGACGTAGCCCTCCTGTTCGATTCGTTCCCACACCGGGGCCTTCTCGGCCTCGGTCATGCTTCCCCAGCAGGCAATTTCATCCAACGTGCGCCCGCATCCCTGGCACGTTTGGGTGTTCGGCTCGATCTGGCATACGTGAATACAGGGCGATAGCGGGCGAGGTGTCGATGGCATCGAGTTCACTGTGTCAAGTAGTAGAAAGGGGAAAGCGATCAGCGCTCACTGGCTGGCACTTTACCACGTAGCGACTTGAGCTTGCCTTTCCGGGTTTTGTGGTCCACTCGGCGGCGCTGAGAGGCTTTCGTAGGTTTCGTAGGACGGCGCGTTTTGGGCTGTTTGGCCACGCTCTTGATCAGCGCCTCGAGGCGGTTCAAGGCGTCCTCTTTATTCAGCTCGAGCGTGCGGTAGCTCTGAGCTTTGATGATCACTACCCCCTCTTTACTGATACGCTGGTCCGACAGGGCCATCAGTCGCTCTTTGTAGACCGGCGGCAGCGTCGAACGCTGAATGTCGAAACGTAAATGCACCGCAGACGCGACTTTATTGACATTCTGACCGCCTGCCCCCTGTGCGCGAATTTGGCTAATGTCGATTTCCCAGTCGGCCAAGCTAACGCTATTGGTAATAGTGAGCATTCCGTTCCCGGATCGTTGTATGAGTCTGTAGGCTAACATACTTGACAGAGGGTAGGCGCCAGCGGCCTATTAAGGGCACCGTTCTTGCCACGCCATCAGGAGAGTCCATGAATACTTTATTGACCGAGTCGCCGCTCAGTGCAGGTAGTCTCTACCGGCTGCTATCGGGCTGCGTTTGCCCACGACCGATTGCCTGGGTGGCTACTCAGGACAAGCAGCGGAACGCCAACCTAGCGCCATTCTCGTTTTTCAACGTGGCCAGCATCGACCCGCCCATTTTAGCGTTTTCGCCGCTGTTGGATGGCAGCGCCCAACCTAAAGACACGCTGCGAAATTTGGCAGAAGTTCAAGAGTGCGTGGTACATGTCGGCACCGAAGGGTTGGTCGATGCGCTCAATACCACGAGCGCCAGCCTGCCAAGACACGAAGACGAGTTCACGTTGGCAGGGCTGGAAAAGGCCACCATGCCGGGGGTGAGCGTGCCACGCATCGCAGCTGCCCCGGTGGCATTTGGCTGTACACTGTTGGAAGTGAAGCGTTTTGGCGATCGGCCGCTAGCGGGTAGCCTAGTGTTAGCGCAAATCGTGTCGATTCATATCGACGATACGCTGTGGGACGGTCGTCACGTGGATATGGCCGCGCTGCAACCGATCGGCCGCTTGGCGGGGAGTGACTACGTGCGCATCACTGACCGCTTCGCCATCGAGCGGCCTGCTTAAATCAAGACACGTTTTTTTACACTCTGTTTAAAAGCTCGCCAAGCTTAAGTCGTATACTCTTCCGCCGATATTAGAAAAAAGCATCGCGATGTGGGAGAGAACCAATGCGTCGAATCACAACATGGCTAATGGCGGCGGGGCTTTTGGCTGCTCCGCTGGCTCATGCCGCACTCGAAGTCGGCATGGTGGCGCCCGCAAGCGGCGGTGCTGCTCCTCTGGGCATTGGTATGCAGCAGGGCATCGACACCTACTTTGCCAAGCTCAACGACGAAGGTGGGATCAATGGTAAAACGATCAGCCTCACGACGTTCGATGATCAATACTCGCCGCTGCAGGCAGCCAAGTACACCCGCGAGCTAGTGGGTAACGATCGCCTGCTTGCCGCGATTGGCAATGTAGGAACGCCTACGGCAGCGGTCACTATCCCGATCTATAATCAGCAAAAGACGCTGCTATTTGGGGCATTCACCGGGGCGGGGATTCTGCGCCGCTCCCCGCCCGATCGTTATGTCATCAACTACCGTGCCAGCTACGTTCAAGAAACGGCAGCAATGATCGATGGCCTTCTTGCGGCTGGTATAGAGCCCGAAGAGATCGCATTTTTTACCCAAAACGACAGTTTTGGCGACGCGGGCTATAACGGTGCAATTCGCGCGCTCAATGCCCAAGGCGTCTTGAATACCTCCCAACTGGTTCATGGTCGTTTCACCCGCGGAACGCGTAACGTTCATCAAGGGCTTGCCAGTATTCTTCAGGCACCGGTCACACCCAAGGCAGTGATCATCGTCGGCACCTTTGGCCCGGCCGCTGACTTCATTCGTGAAGCGCGACAAGACCTGCCCGATGCGCTGTTTCTAAATGTCTCATTCGTCGGTAGCCAGGCGCTGCTAGAGGCGCTTGGCCCGCAGGCGGAGGGGGTCATCGTGACGCAAGTGGTACCGCCGTTGGATGCCGATCTGCCGGCCGTCGAAGAGTATCGTCAGGCGTTGGCAGAGTACGCCCCCGACGCCACCCCCGACTTTATTTCCCTGGAAGGCTACCTAGCCGCCAAGCTGTTTGCCGAAGGCCTCAAGGCGGCGGGTAATAACCCCGATCGAGAAGCGGTGGTCAATGGCCTTTTGAGCCTGGGCAGTATCGATATCGGCGTTGGCGAACCGCTCACATTGGGCCCGAACGACCATCAAGCCAGCGATGCCGTCTGGCCTACCATTATCCGAAATGGCCAGTTCGAACCGGTGGATTGGAACAGCCTAGCCCGCTAGCCGTGGCTCTCTATTCCGTTTGCAATCTCTGACACAGCGAATACCCCTGATGAAAAAAACCATAAGTATCCGCGCGATGCTCATTAGCCTCTTTGTCGCCGCCGTGCTGGGCAGCATCGTGTTGGCCGGCACTGGGTGGATGACCAACCAGCGGCTGATCAACGTTCAGCATTTCGTGGCCGATGAGGTGCTGCCGCTGCAAGATGCGAGCCGCAGCATGGTATTGACCATGGGTGCCTTTGGCCAGCGACATGCCGATCTACTCGCCGCTGGTAATCTCCAAGCGTTGGAAGAGGTCACGCCGCGCAGCGAGTTGGCAGCACGCTATAGCCAAGCCCGCACGGGGCTTGCGCGTATCGAGCAGACCAATGCCGCAACGCAGCTCGCTGCACTGGATAGCCAGTACCAAGAGCTAATGGCTGGCGACGAGGCGTTGGAAAACGTGCGGCGCGATGCGCTGAGCCTGCAGGCCCAAATGGCCGAGCAGATTGCTCAAATGCAGTCGGCCATCACTAACGTCATGCGCAGTGCCGAAGACATCGCCGGACGTACCGCTCTGGCTCAGGTGCGCGAAGAGCGTCGGCAGCGCGAACTCATGGAAGCATGGCGGGAAGAGGGCACCACCACGCTGCCGACTCAACTGTTGGATAGCATGTTCTCTGCTCGTGTCGATATCGGTCGTCTGAGCGGCAACGCCCGTATGGCCGTTGCCACGCTGTCCGATCTGGGGCGACAGATGATGCAGGTGGATAGCATCGATGCGTTGGTCAATCTGCGTAGCAACGAAATTTCCCAGCAGGTGGCGCTGGCACGACAGTCTTTGGCGGCCATTGCCGAGGCCCCCAGCACGACCGTAGAGCAGCGCGTGCTCATTGGCGAACTCGATGAGGTCATCGTCGAGCTGAACGGGTTGATGGTGGAAGATGCCGATTCGGTCTACGCGCTACGCCAGCAGCAACTGGATCTGGGTGCTCAAGTGCAAGCGGCGTTGGCGAACGTGGCGGCGGCAACACGTGAGATGCGCTCAGCGCTAAGCGATATCGAAGCCTACACCGTCGCCCAGGCGGCAAGCGCCAGTGAAGAGGCCGAGACGTTGGCGAATGCGGGCCGTACGCTGCTGGTGTTGGTCACCTTGGGCGTGATCGTCGTACTGGCCATCTTTGGCTGGCGCACATTGGTACGCGTACTGGGGCCGCTGGTGGCCATGCGTCGTCAGATGGAGAGCATCAGCGGTGCCGCCGGTGAAAATGCCGACCTTTCCATGCGGCTGGCGCTGCAGCGTGATGACGAAGTCGGTCAAGCTGCCCAAGCGTTCAACCGTATGATGGACACCTTCGAAGGCATGGTGTCTCAGATCCGTGAAAGCGCCGAGGCGATTGCCGCAAGCAGCCGCCAGATCGCCTCCGGTAATGAAAACCTCTCTCAGCGTACTGACCAACAGGCGGCATCGCTGGCAGAGACGGCTTCCAGCCTCGAGCAGATTACCGCCACCGTCAAGCAGACCGCCGACTATGCCGATCAGGCCAAGGGCGCGAGCAACAGCGTGGATGACCGCGCGCGCTCGGCGGGTGATGTCGCCAAACGCACGACGGCGGCCATGAGTGACATTCGTCAAGCGAGTGAAAAAATCACCTCCATCATCAAAGCCATCGACGATATTGCCTTCCAGACTAACTTGCTGGCACTGAACGCCTCGGTGGAAGCAGCCCGAGCGGGTGAACAAGGACGAGGCTTTGCCGTGGTCGCTCAAGAAGTGCGTAAGCTGGCAGGGCGCAGTGCAGAAGAGGCCGCGCAAATTCGCCACTTGGTAGACGACAGCGTACAAAAAGTAAGCGAAGGCGAGCAGTTAGTAAACGCATCGAGCCATCATTTGCAGGATATTGTCGATAGCCTCTCCGAGGTAACTCGTTACGTCACGGAGATTGCAGACGCGACGAAAGAGCAGTCGGCCGGTATCGATCAGATCAACCAGGCCATTTCACAGTTGGATCAAGTAACGCATCAAAACGCACGCTTGGTGCAAGAGGCCTCCAGCGCTAGCCATACGTTGGATGAACGCGCAGGCGACATGCATACCTTGGTCAGCCGGTTTCACGTTAGTCATGGCGTTGGCCAACCGGCCGCGCTGCCAAGCCAGCCCGAGCACCATAGCCTGACTTAGCCCCGGGGTGGGTCGTTCGGTCTTGTCGCGGGCACCGGAAGGTGCCCGCCGTGTTTGTATTTACGGTTGAACTTTGGACGCACCGCCTACACTGATACAGGGGACACGATAGACAAGGAGGCAAAATGACGACCTTAGTGATTGGTGCCAATGGTCAGATCGGTAAACAGTTCTGTGCATTAGCCAAAGAGGCAGGCACGCCCATTAAAGCCATGATTCGTAACGAAGAGCAGGCCACTTGGTTCCAAGAACGGGGAATTCGTACCGTCGTGGGCGATTTAGAAGGCGAGATGGAGCACGCCTTCGAAGGATGCGATCAAGTCGTCTTTACCGCCGGTTCTGGTCCACACACAGGCCCTGACAAAACGCTATTGATCGATCTATTTGGCGCGATTCGTGCGGCCGATATCGCCAGCCAGAAGGGGCTCTCGCGCTATATCATGGTCAGCGCCATGCGGGCAGAAAAGCCGCTGGAGGCGCCTGAAAAAATGCGCCCCTATATGGCGGCCAAGTTCGCCGCCGATGCCCACCTCCGCCACAGTGACGTTTCCCATGTCATCGTCAAGCCTGGCCGTCTTACCGACGAAGCGCCGACCCTCAAGTTCGCTAGCAGCGTGGACGAAGCGGGCGATAACCAAATTTCCCGGGCCAACGTGGCCTATGCACTGCTGCGCGTGGTGCAAACTCCCGACCTCATCAACCAAGAAGTCACGCTGTTGGACGGCAAGCGCCCCATCGACGCGCTTCTGTAACCCCGACCTGTCGTGCCAAGCCCGCTCAATCGTAGCGGGCTTTTTTTGCGCTCTTTTTTGCGTTGGGGCGAGCCATACATATCGCTGACGCGCTGTAGTAATGGCGTACTACCCCCGTTCTCTCGCGGCTTGCTACTCTGCCACCACACGCCTATGGCGTGCTCCACCGACGACAATCACAAGGAGAATGGAGATGAGCAGCAAGCGTATTCTAATGATCACCGGTGATTTTACCGAAGATTACGAAACCATGGTGCCCTTCCAAGCGCTGATGGCGGTAGGTCACCGTGTCGATGCGGTTTGCCCCGGCAAAGCCTCGGGAGATACCGTGGCCACCGCCATTCACGATTTCGAAGGCGACCAGACGTACACCGAGAAGCCGGGCCACCGCTTTGCGCTGAATGCGGATTTCGCCAGCGTCGACCCTGCCGATTACGACGCCCTAGTGGTGCCCGGTGGCCGAGCGCCGGAGTACCTGCGGCTGAACCAAGAAGTGTTAGCGATGGTGACGCACTTCTTCGATGCCCAGAAACCGGTGGCGGCGATTTGTCATGGCGCCCAACTGCTGGCCGCGGCCAAGGTGCTGGAGGGAAAACGGTGCTCGGCGTACCCTGCTTGTCAACCTGAGGTCGAGTTGGCAGGCGGGCAGTTCGCGGACATAGAGGTCACCGACGCGGTGACCGATGGCAACCTGGTCACCGCACCCGCATGGCCTGCCCACCCTGCTTGGCTGGCGCAGTTTATGGCGTTACTCGATCAGTAGCGGCGATCGGCAACAGGTGCGCGCCTGCGCTGGGCGCGCGCTTGCTCGGCGGCTATGCTGAATGAGACGAAGAGGGGAGATGGCCATGTGCAAACTGTTTATCGATGCGGACCCTGACCTATGGCGCAGCGCCACCCACTCGCTGCGCATCGATGGTATGGTGACCAGCGTGCGGATGGAAAATTATTTCTGGCGACTGCTGGAAGAGATCGCGCAGCGCGACGGAATGAACACCGCGCAGATGATCACTCGGCTGTATCACGAGTCGATCGATGCGGGCCATGACCTGGGGAATTTCACCTCGTTCTTGAGGGTCTGCGCGCTGCGTTACCAGGCTCTACAGCTTAGCGGCGATATTCCCGCCAACGTAGCCGTGTCCATCGGTGAGCTGGACGCCCAGCAGATTCTTTCCCGTGAAAGCACGCTGCATAAAGACGTACTCAACAAAAAACACGTTCACTAGCCACGTCCGGCTGAGTTACTCTAGCCGCTCGCGCAGCGCGCTCATAAACGTCTCGATACGCTGCGCATTAGTGCCTACATCGCTGGCCCCCAGCCGCGAAGCCGAGCGCATGTCCACCCGAGTGCGGTTGCCCTGCTCGGTCAGCCGAATGACCACGTCATCTTCGAACCCAAACCAGCGCGTCACGGCGGTGGCTTCCAAACCGGTAGGGGTAATCTCGGCAATGTTCCAACCGGCGGCCTCTACTTCGGCCTGCACTGCAGCCAGTACGGTGGCGGCAGGGGCATCGACGACCAAGGGGCGAACGTTCGGGTAGGCCGCTTGCTGCTGCTCGGCGGTCGCCTCGCCTGGGTAGTCTACTTCGTTGGGGGCGGCTTCGCGGGCCTCCCGCAGGGCAGCGAACGCTGGCGGGTTTTGGGTATCGGTGGTGATGTCATGGATGACCGGCGCTTGCTGAGCGCGCTGCCACTGTTGCCAGGGCATGTAGAGTAGGGCTGCGGTGAGCATGAGCACGCCAATGGCCACGATCGCCGTGCCGCCCCGCCGAGTGAATGCGCTGATGAGTAGCACCAACACGCTCAGCGCCACTGCCGCCGTGGCTGCATAGACACCATTACGTAGCAGGTTGAAGGCCTCTCCTAAGCCGACCCACTGCCAGCGATAGGCGGGGCCAGCCCCTGCCATTAATAGCGCTGCCGCCACGAGCGCCAGCACGCTTAGCCAGGCAAAGGCCTTAGGCCAGCGGCTGTAATGTCGCTGATTGCGTCTACCGACCATCTGTCTCTCCTCGCAGTGATAGGAACGTATCGTCTGGCCACAGCATAGTCAGCGATGTGGTAGCGTGGCTATTTCTACCACATGATTGAATCAGCGAGTCACGACCCAATGCGCTCATCCGATGCCATCGCTATGCTTGCCCACCAAGTGCGCACGCTCCTCATTCAGGCACCCACCAGTGCACTGCCCATGACCTATCAGCAGGTTGCTAACGCCTTGGGGCTGACGCCACCGCGCACCATTGCACGGGTGACACAAGCGCTGGAGCAGTTAATGGAGCAGGACGTCGCCGCCGGGCGGCCGATGATCGCCGCCCTGGTGATCAGCCGTCGGGGAGATGGATTACCGGGTAGCGGCTTTTTCGAGAAAGCCGTCGCGCTAGGTCGGTTTCCTAGCGATCCGAACCAGCAGTGTGCTTGTTATATAGAAGAGCGCGACCAGGCGCTGCGTGCCCGCGATTAAGCGGATGAGCCGCTTCGTTAGCGCTGACGCAGCGGCGTTAACAAGTCACCTAAGCCGTTATGGTCGATTTCATGCATCAAATGCAGCAATTGACCAATGTCACCGTTGGGGAAACCCTCCCGAGCGAACCAGTTCAAATAAGGGCCTGGCAAATCCGCAATGAGCCAGCCCTCATATTTACCGAACGGCATCTTGTGCGTCACCAACTTCTCTAGGTCTTCTGGCTTCATTCGTTAATTCCTTTCATTCTCATTTAAGCGATCTTTTATATTTCCGTGATCCCGGTTGTTTGTTAGACTTTCGTCGCAATTTTTACCCTCCTCGACGCTGGGCACCTGCTGTTCCGGTACGTCATTTCTGTATCGTCAGGGACATGACATGCAAAAACGTTTAAGTCTGTTACTTTGTTCACCACTTTTAGCCTTGGCGACATCGCCTGTTTCCGCCGATGAACCGATCGATGTGGTGCTCATCGGCGGTGGTATCATGAGCGCTACGTTAGGCACTTACCTGCAAGAGTTAGTGCCGGAGTGGGACATTCACCTTTACGAGCGTCTTGGTGAAGTGGCGCAAGAGAGCTCCAACGCGTGGAACAACGCCGGTAGTGGCCACTCTGCGTTCATGGAAATGAACTACACGCCGGATGCCAGTGGCCGTGTCGAGATCCAGCGCGCCATCAACGTCACCGAGCAGTTCGAAATTTCTCGTCAATTCTGGGCGCATCAAGTCGAGAACGGCATTCTTGGTGAACCCTCCTCATTTATCAATAGCGTGCCGCACATTGCCGTGGTGTGGGGCGATGAAGACGTCAGCTTCCTGCGTGAGCGTTACGACGCAATGACGCAGAACCCGCTGTATGCGGGCATGGAGTACTCGGAAGATCGCGCAGAGCTGGCCGAGTGGATGCCGCTGATCATGGAAGGTCGTGACAACGACGACCGCCCAGTGGCCGCCACGCGCATGCAAATGGGCACCGAAGTGAACTACGGTGCTCAGGCCCGTGAAATGGTCGAAGCGCTGACGCGCAGCGAGCACTTTACGCTCGGTTTGCACAGCGAAGTACGTGACCTGAGCCGTAACGACGACGATACCTGGCAAGTCACCATTGCCCACCTGGACAGCGGTGAAGAGAGCACGGTCGATGCTCGCTACGTGTTCATCGGCGCCGGTGGTGCAGCGCTTCCGCTGCTGCAGGCATCGGGCATTCCCGAAGCCGAGGTATACGCCGGTTTCCCTGTGGGTGGCCAGTTTCTCTACACCACCAATCCGGATGTCGTGTCACAGCACGACGTGAAAGCGTATGGGAAAGCGGGCGAAGGTTCGCCGCCCATGTCCGTCCCGCACCTGGACCTGCGCTATCTGGATGGCGAGCCTGCGCTGTTCTTCGGGCCCTTTGCCACGTTCTCCAGTAAGTTCTTGAAAGAGGGCTCTTGGACGGATCTATTTGGCTCCATGACGCTGGATAACACCTGGCCGATGATGGAAGTCGGTCTGGATAACTTCAATCTGGTCAGTTATCTCGTCGGCCAGGTCTTGATGTCCGACGACGACCGCTTCGAAGCGCTGCAGGCGTACTATCCCAACGCCCAGCGTGACGATTGGACGCTGTGGACGGCGGGTCAGCGCGTACAGATCATCAAGAACGACCCCGAGCGTGGCGGCGTGCTACAGTTCGGTACGGAAGTGGTGACCTCGCAGGACGGCACCATGTCCGCGCTGTTGGGCGCGTCGCCGGGCGCGTCTACTGCGCCGTCGATCATGCTTGGCCTGCTGGATCGCGTCTTCCCGACTCAGGTGGCCAGCGACGAGTGGCAATCTACACTGACCGAGATCATTCCCTCGTACGGCCAAAAGCTGGCGGAGAACCCTGAGTTGTTGCGCGAGGTGCGCGCTTACACGGCACAGACGCTCAATTTAGACGAGCCCATGAACCTACCCAGCGCTGACGAGGCGTCGCAAGACGAGCCGAGTGCAGACGAAGAGAGCATGACAGAAGAGAGCATGACAGAAGAGAGCAGTACGGAAGCCGAAAGCACTACCGAGGCTTAAGCCACATGCGCTCCGTGCTCACTAGCGCCAGCCCTCGGGCTGGCGTTTTAGTGTTCGGCTGCGGCGACTTGCGTCAGCAGGGCGGCCAGTGCCTGGGCCGGTTTGCTGAGCTGGCCGCTAGCGCGATGAACGATACCGATATCGCGATGGAAGGTGTGCTCTTTCAAGTCGATGGCACGCACGCCCGCGGGCCAGCGCCGAAGGGCGCTTGGCTGCGGCACTAGCGCCACGCCCACGCCGTTGGCCACCAGCTGTATGATGGCGTCTAGCTCGTCTACCTCGCACACGTCCCTGACGTGACAGTGGTTGTCACGCAAGAAACGATCGACCTGACGGCCGCCGAACGAGGCACGATCGTAGCGGACGAACGGCTGTTGAGTGAGTAGCGCCCGCCAGTCATCCGTGGTTAGCCTGCGGCGCACCAGCAGACGAAACGGCTCATGGGCCAACGGCTGCCAGCGCAGGTCGCTATGCAGCGAAAACGGCGGTCGAATGATCACCGCCATGTCCAGTTCCCCTGCATCCACCTGGTTCATCAGTGCGAGAGACAGCCCCGGCACCACGCGGGAGCGGCATTCGGGAAACTGACGGTGAAAATGCGCCAATACGTTCGGCAGAAGCGAGCGTTGAATGGAGGCTATCGCACCCAAGTTGACGCGAGTGGCAGCTTCCTGTCCAGCAGAAGCGGCGCCTAAGGTGCCGTATAGGGCTATCAGTGCCTGCGCTTGTTGCAACGTCTCTTGTCCGCGCTTAGTCAGTACCGCTGCCCGCCCGCTGCGCTCGAACAGCGCTACGCCAAGCGCTGCCTCTAAACGTTTCATCTGCGCGCTGACGGCGGCTTGGGTCAGGCCGATATGCTGGCCCGCTGCCGCAAAGGTGCCGTGCTGGGCAACGGCGATGAGCGTTTTGAGTTCGCGGATCATGGTGAGATTTTCATCAATAAAATTTGTGAATAGATCAAAAAACAATTGATTTAATTTTTACATTGCGCCTTTTAGGATAGTGACACGGGTCAAGCGCAGCGCGCTAGCCGTGTACCAACAAAAGCACCTATCAGGAGACACCCATGAGCCTTTCCCCCTTTCACTTAGCCATTCCCGTTTATGACGTCGCTTTGGCGCGCACTTTCTACAACGATGTGTTTGGCCTAGAAGAGGGCCGTTCCAGCGATCATTGGGTCGATTTCGACTTTTTCGGACATCAGTTGGTGATCCATGAGCATCCCAAAACGCCCGGACAAGAGAGCGCCCACACCAACCCGGTAGATGGTCATAACGTACCGGTGCCTCACTTTGGGGTCATTTTGGAGTGGGACGAGTGGGAAGCGCTGGCCGAGCGCTTGAAAGCGCGTAACACCGACTTTGTCATCGAGCCTTACATTCGCTTCAAGGGCGAAGTGGGCGAGCAGGCCACCATGTTTCTGCTCGACCCCTGCGGCAATGCGCTCGAGTTCAAGGCATTCAAAGACAAGAGCCAGATCTTCGCTAAATAGGCAGGGCGTGTCTAAAGGCCACTAAGCGCGCAGCGCCTGCTCCTGGCGACGATGCTGAAGCGGTGACTCGCCAAAGTAGCGCTTATAGTCGCGGCTAAACTGCGGCACACTGCGGTAGCCCACCGCCAGCGCCGCCTGATTCACGTTATGGCTATCTTGCAATAAGAGCTGCTGCGCTTTGATCAAGCGCAGCCGCTTGAGATACTGAGCGGGCGAGGCGCGGGTAATCTGCTTGAAATGCTGGTGAAACGTCGACACGCTCATGTTCGCCTGCTGCGCGAGCCGCTCTACCGAAAAGTCCTCTGCAAAGTGGGTATGTAGCTGCGAGAGCACCTGCACGATGCGTGAATAGTTGCCGTGCCCCTGCACCAGCGCCCTCAAAGCCGGGCCTTGTTCACCTTTGAGCGCTTCGAACACCACGTCACGTATTCGGGCATCGCCCATGGCGCTGCACGCAACCGCATCGTGCAGCGTATGGGCCAAGCGCATGACGGCATCCTGCATCCCTTCGTTCATTGCGACCGATGCCATGGGCAAAGGCGCGGTGCTGCTTGGCGGGTATCCCTCGCCCATCGCGGTGACCATTTCACTGAGCAGTGCTGGGTCGAGTTTGACCGACATACCCAGTAGCGGGGCCTCGGGAGAACCGTACGTTTCGCACTCGAACGGCATGGGCAGCGTCTGGACCAAATAGTGCCCGGGGTTGTAGTGAATCTCTCGGTCGCCCAGATAGCCCACTTTGCGCCCCTGAGCGATGATGATGAGACAAGGGTCATACATCAGAGGTGTACGGACTTGCTGCCTGCCCAGGCAGAGCAGGCTGACGCGATCCAAGCGGGAAGGGCTGGGGCCGTCGCCTTTTACGAGCGGTATGATGAGGTCGGCAAGCGCATTACCAACATGTGCGGTACTGGCCACAAGGCCCTCCTTACGCAAATGCAGTCGAATCGTTCGCGAGAATTATGACGTTTTGCTGTGCATTTTTGTTATTTTATTACCCTTTTATAGAGAAATAAGCAAAAAAAACGTAGCTTCGTTCATCGCTATCTCCGCCTAGGCAGCCAATAATGAAAACACCTTCCGCCTCTGCGGGATGCATCAAAAAAGGAGTTTTCATGAGCCAAGCAAAATCTTACGCCGCGTTTTCCGCTGACAAGCCGCTCGCGCCGTTTACCTTTGATCGTCGTGAGCCTCGCCCTGACGATGTTGCCATTGAAATCCTTTACTGCGGCGTATGTCACAGCGACCTGCACTTTGCACGCAACGACTGGGGCATGACCCAGTATCCCGTGGTGCCTGGTCACGAAATCGTGGGCCGTGTGACGTCCGTGGGCAGCGACGTGACCCGTTTCAAAGCCGGTGATTTGGTCGGTGTGGGTTGTATGGTCGATTCCTGCCGCACCTGCTCCGCCTGTCAAGATGGCGTCGAACAGTACTGCTTGGAAGGCTTCACCATGACCTACGGCAGCCCGGACCGCCAAGACGGCACCATGACGCAGGGTGGTTATTCCGACGCCATCGTCGTCAGTGAGCACTTCGTGCTGAAAATGCCGGACGGTATCGATCTAGCCTCAGCAGCCCCCATCCTGTGCGCCGGTATCACCACCTACTCTCCGCTGAAGCATCACGGTGTAGGCAAAGGTCATAAAGTAGGCGTGATTGGTATGGGTGGCCTGGGCCATATGGGGGTCAAACTGGCCAAGGCATTGGGCGCCGAAGTGACGGTCTTCACGCGCTCCGATGCCAAGGTGGAAGAAGCCAAGCGTAACGGTGCCGACCATGTGGTGGTCTCCAGCGACCAGGCGCAAATGGACGCCGTGGCCGAGACGTTCGACTTCATGCTCGATACCGTGCCGGTTCAACACGACTTGAACCCTTACCTCGCATCGCTGAAGTACGACGGTACGCATATTCTGGTCGGCCTTCTAGAACCCATCGAACCGGCCATCGAAGCATTCAATCTGGTGTTCAAGCGCCGCGTCGTCGCAGGCTCTCTCATCGGCGGCATTGCGGAAACCGAGGAGCTGCTCAAGCTTTGTGCCGAGCAGAACATCTCTTGCGATATCGAAATGCTCGATATTCACAAGATCAACGAAGGCTTCGAGCGTATGGAGAAAGGGGACGTGCGCTACCGCTTCGTGATCGACATGGCGACGTTGAAAGATACCGCTGCCTAAGCCATCGTGCTCCAGCAAGCCCACCGCAAGTTGGCGGTGGGCTTTTTTGTTCGTTCGTTATGTCATCTTCGTTGGTAGACAAAGGTCTTAGTGTCTTCATATTACTTCCTGTGATGCTTTACCCTCGTGATGAGTGGGGTGACGACTAAAAAAGCATAAGGGAACAGAATGATGAAACGACTCTCCATAAAATGGAGCCTGACGGCGGCCCTGGCGCTGCTCGTCGTGATGATTGGCTTGATCAGTGCACTGGGGTTTTACACCAACACAACGAGTGATCGAGCACTCAACGAGATCAATAATATCAACGTGCGGCTTGCCAACTTGGCAAACCGTACTCAAGTGAACGCGCTCAGAGCGCAAACCTTCCTCGACCGTTCGGCCAGCTTCAGTACCCAAGGCAACCCTGACAAAGGGCAGCAGAGCTTAGCCATGGCGGCAGAGGCCGTGGCGGCAGCGCAAACCCGCTTCGCTGAGTTCTCGGCGATCCCGGTCACGCCGGGCAGCGAGCTGGCCCAACGGCGTGATAGCGTGGTCGAGGCCTACCATGCCTTTGTGACCGACGGCATCGTGCCGCTCTTGGACGCCGCGCCGTTTCAAATTCAGCGCCAACAGGAGGCGTTGGGGGAGCTGGGAGCCGACCTGGATGTCGCGATGGGCGAGTTCGTGGCCTACACCGAAGCACGCGGCCAGCAGGTCATGAGTCAGGTAGACCGCTTAGCGACGATCGGCGGCGCAGTGGCGATAGGTTTGCTGCTGTTTTCACTGCTGGCGGCGATCGCCATTCGTATCGCGATGATGCGTGGCGTGGTGAACCCGCTCCAGCAGGCGCTCGGCCATTTCGATCGCATCGCCAACGGTGATTTGACCGGGCGTATCGAGGACCGTGGACATAATGAAATTGGCCAGCTCTTTATCGGGCTGGCGACCATGCAAGAGAAACTGAAGACGCTGGTCATGTCCCTTCGCAGCAGCAGCGAGCACGTCTACAGCGGTGCCAGCGATATCTCATCGGGTAGCCAAGATCTCTCGTCGCGCACCGAGCAACAGGCCTCGGCGCTGCAGCAGACGGCCTCGAGCATGGAGCAAATGGCCACCACGGTGGGTAAAAATGCCGAGATAGCGCAAGAGGCCGATCAACTGTCGGTCACGGCGTCTCAGTCTGCCGAGGCGAGCGGTGAAGAGGTCGAGCGTACCGTTCAGCTCATGCGTGAGATCGCCGCCAGTGCCGACCGGGTCAACGATATTATCGGGGTGATCGACTCGATTGCCTTTCAAACCAACATACTGGCGCTGAATGCTTCGGTCGAGGCGGCCCGGGCTGGCGAGCAGGGGCGTGGCTTTGCGGTGGTGGCGAGCGAAGTACGTTCCCTAGCGACACGCAGTGCCGAGTCGGCCAAAGAGATACGGGGCCTGATCGAACAGACCACGTCGCAAATCACCACGGGCGCCACTCAAGCCGAGCGCAGCGGGGAGACCCTAAGCCAAACCGTCGATGCCATCCGCCAAGTCACCACGTTGATGGGCGAGATTTCCACGGCAACGCGCGAGCAAAATAGCGGCATCGAGCAGATCAATGCCGCGCTGACGGAAATGGACTCGGTGACGCAGCAAAACGCCGCGCTGGTGCAGCAAACCAGCTCGGCAGCCAGCGCGCTGGAAGCTCAGGCGAGCCAGTTGGCAACGCTGATGGCCACCTTCAGGCTGGCCGAAGGTAGCCAAGCGCCAGCGGCCAGCGCACCCACATTAGCGCAACCGCCGCAGCATGCGCCTGCCAAGCCCGCTACGTCTACGGCGGCGCCCAACAACGACGATTGGGATGAGTTCTAGCCAAGCAGCCATCTCGAACATCACGAAACAGGGCGGCTAGAGGGCCGCCCTGATGATGGATGCCGACATCGATAGGAAGGAGCGCGTTTTAAGCGTGGGCGACAACGCGAATACGTACGTAGTCCGCCGTCCAGTTACCTTGGCCGTCGCTTAGGCTATGGGCCAGCAGGTTGAGGGTGTTGTCGAAGATAGCGTCTTTCAGGTCCGGGTCTAACCCGTGAAAGAAGGGACTCGCAAAGGTGTCTAGCCAGCTTGCCATGCCTTTGGGTAGCGGCGTAGGGCGCGGAATGAGTTCGACGCTTTCCACACGAAAACCGACCGTTTGCAGAAGGTTGGTGTACTCCTGTGTGGTCGGAAAATACCAGGCGTGGCGTCCCTTCGAGCTAATGCCGCGAAACTGTAGCGAGGCAATCAGTGCGGTGCAGATCGCTGCCACATTGCCATGGCCACCAAACTCCGCCACGAATCGTCCGCCGGGTTTCAAAGCCCGCTTTATTCCCGCCAGCACGGCTTGAGGGTCGAGCATCCAGTGCAGCGCCGCATTGCTGAAGACCGCATCGAATTCGTGGTCGAAGGGCAATTGATGGCCGTCGATCACACGCGCCGTCACCCCTCGCTGTTGGGCGGCGGCGACCATCTCTTCTGACGCATCGATACCCAGCACGTCGGCGCCAAGTTGCATGATGCGCTCGGTAAGCGCACCGTCACCACAGCCCAAGTCCAAAATACGCTGTCCAGGCTGCGGCGATAGCAGGCGCACGACCTCCATACCTAGGTCAGGAACAAAGCTGGCGTGTTCCGCATACCGACCGGCGTTCCATGCCTGACCGGGCGGTGTGTGAGAGGCGTGTGACATATCGGCTTCCTAGCAACGTTAATAGGCCTGAGTATTACAAACAGTATAGCGAGCCTTGGCTATCCCGCGTGCAACAGTGCGTAAAAATTCTTTTATCCACCGTACGTTAACCCGCTTGAGTAGCTACCCAATCTTAGACAATAGCGTTACGCTGAAACCTCACCAGGGAGAGAGCCGGTATGAACCAACAACATCAAGCGGATGATAATTTTGAAGGGGGGGATCAGGGTCGTGAGGCGACCGGCCAGCGCGAACCCACCTCCCAGGCGTCCGGTACTCAGCAGGAAACACGAGAAGCGAATTTGCCTTCCAGAGCGGCCGTGGTGCATCAGCATTTACGCCTAGAAGGGCAAAAAGAGCTCTCAAGAGACTCCATGGCGTTGCTATGGTCAGCCATTGCAGCGGGGATTTCGATGAGTTTCTCCATGGTGGCACGTGGCGTACTGCATGCCCATCTGCCGCAAACCGATATTGGCTTTTTAGTCGAGTGTTTAGGCTATACCGTGGGCTTCATCGTCGTCATTTTGGCCCGCCAACAGTTATTTACCGAAAACACGGTCACTGCCGTTCTGCCTGTGATGAGCCGACCCACGTTACCCAATCTGGGAGCATTGGGCAGGCTATGGGGCGTGGTATTGGTAGGCAACCTGATGGGGGCGGCGCTCTCCTCGTTTACTTTTTTGCACATGCCGATGTTCGACGAAGCGACGCACCAGGCGTTCATCGCGCTAGGAGAGCACATGATGGCCAACACGCCCATGGAAATGTTCTCTAAAGGGATTCTCGCTGGTTGGATGATTGCGACCCTGGTATGGCTGATTCCCGCTGCCGATCAAGCCAAAGTGTGGATGATCATCATCGTGACCTATGTCATGGCGATTGGTGAATTCACCCACATCATCGTCGGCACCAGCGAAGCGCTGTATTTGGTGTTCGATGGCCATATTACATGGTCCGACGCGGTTGTCGGGTTCGCGCTACCGACGCTGGCTGGTAACGTCATTGGCGGTACCTTCATTTTTGCGCTGATCAGCCATGCCCAGATTCGCGGCGACGTCGAGGCGCAGCGAGAGTGTAAGCAGGGCCTGTTCAACCGTCGCCAGCGCTAACTTTCTCAATAGACGATTACTCAGGAGGCAACTGGTATGAATGATGTCATCAAGCTACTGAACGCCCACCGTTCGATTCGTAAATTCACCGATCAAGCGATCCCCCAAGGCCTGCTGCGTGAACTGATTCAAGCGGGCCAAGCGGCGGCAACGTCGAGCCATGTACAGGCATATACGGTGATCCATGTGAAAGATGCCGCTAATCGAGAAGCCATCGCGGAGCTGGCCGGAGGCCAAGGCTACGTAGCCAGCAGCGCGGCGTTTTTGGTTTTCTGTGCCGATATGAAGCGACCTACGGAAGCGTCTGAGCGCACCGGTGCCAACGTCGAACGCGGTATGACAGAACAGCTCTTGGTGGCCACCGTGGATACGGCGCTGATGGCACAAAACGTGGCAGTCGCGGCGGAGTCCGAGGGCTTGGGCATTTGCTATATCGGTGGCATTCGCAATAACCCGGAAGCCGTTAGTGAACTATTGCGCCTGCCAGCCCATGTGTATCCCGTGTTCGGCATGTGCCTGGGCTACCCAGCACATCAGCCGGAAGTGAAGCCGCGCCTGCCCGTTGAAGCGATTCTGAAAGAGGACTACTACACTGAGGATAGCGATCATGTAGCCGCCTTTGACGACACCATGCAGGCGTACTATCAATCGCGTAGTAGCGGTAATAAAAACAGTGATTGGTCGCACAACCTAACCCCTCTATTCGATAGCAAGCTGCGCCCCCATATGCGTGACTTCTTGGTGAAACGCGGCTTTACCATGAAATAAGGAGTCCTCTATGTCTCTACAGCGTGCCTATGTGCTACTGGCCGGGCTTTATAGCCTGTTACCCGTCATGGGCGTCGTGGCGATCTTTGCCGGCGGGGGAACGCCGCTGGCCATGGCGCACTTGTTCTTCGGAGCGCTAGGCGTGGTGGGGCTGTGGGGATACATCTTGAATCGCGCCATGATGAGCCAACGCATGTGGCGGCCGCTGGCAGCGGTCTTGTTGGTCGGTAGCGTGATTCAGCTCGTCATCATGCTGACCATGCCGGTATCGGGCGTACTGTTGACTTGGATGCTGACCAGCAGCATTTTCGCTGTTCTGCTGGCGGTCCTCCTCTACCACTACGGTAACCGCGACCAGCCGTTATGGGCCACCGACGAAGAGCGTGATGCGGCCAAGCGGCTGGCGACGCTGTTGGAGCAGCAGTCGAAAGTCACGCTGGTGTACCGGGAGCCGGGGCATGAAAATAGCGTCAACGTCGTCAAAGCTGGCAACGACTACCTAGCCAACGTGACGCGTCGCTACCAAGCGGACGATGAGCATCGGCAGGAAACCTTCGAGCGCCGTTTTCGGCATCCTGAAACGCTCGTGTATTTCGTCGATAAGTTTGCCAGCATCTCGCCCACTAGCGTTTCGACGTCGTCCTCCATGACGCCTGCCGTTTAGGGGAAACGTCTATCGGCAAGAGGGGCAGAGCGATGCCAAAAGCTGCACAGCCAGCTGCGTTTTGATGGTGTGGTACAGCGGGACGATGCGCTTGGGCAGATGCGCCTCCGCTACCCGCTGGTCGATGTAGTAGGGCGCTCGGCTGCCGCAATAATTGATCACCCCACCTACTTGTTGAAAATGCAGTCCGGACGCTTTCAATAAACGGCTAAAGCGAGGCTCCAACATGGCAAAGACATGGTGGCGCCCGCTCAACCCCACCATGGCCGTGGCGGCAAGAAAGAGGCTAAGACTCAACAAGGCCGGGCTCTCTTTGATGCTTTCGTAAGGCGTTTGAGCCGTTGGTGAAGTCGAAGGGAAGTCCTGAGAGGCAAGCTCAGGACGCGAGAGCGGTTTTTTCCGCACGGTGGGGTGGACGGCCAATCGCGACACTTCGCACGTTTTGTCAGAAGAAAAGGCATGTGGATGGGTATCAGGCATGAAGAGAGGAGCAGGATAGTACGCTTCCAACGGTAGGGAACATAAAGGTCGACCACGGACGGGTTCGATCAACACGACCCTGACGCAGCCCACGTCGATACCCGTCGCGTTATGGTGAAGCAAGCAGAGCAGTGAGTGTTGATCGTGTGCGTCGCACTCGATGTTCAGCGTGTTTTCATTACCAATGGCATAGTTGAGTTCTTCGATGAAGACCGCGTGGCGCAGCGCAAACGCTCGATATTGTTCGTCTGGGGTCTGGGCAATGAGCAACGTAAAGTGGTCATTGAAAAACGTTGGGCTAAACGTGCTCTCTTGAAGCGTATCAGGTGGCGTCCTGGTGGGTTTTATTGTCGTTATCCCCATCGTTCATCCTCTCAGTAGCTGCGCTAGGGGCAGTGGCTTGCCTAGATGAAAGCCTTGCCCGTATGTAATACCGTACCCTTGTAGGATAGGCAGTAGCGGCGCTTGGTCGACGAACTCTGCTATGGTTTGCTTGCCAAACCCTTTGGCGATGTCGGCTATGGCTTTCACGATGGTATGGCTATCGGGACTGATCAATAAGCTACGAATGAACGAGCCGTCTATTTTGATGTAATCCACCGGTAGCTGGCCCAAATAGTGAAAGCTGCTAAAGCCAATACCGAAATCGTCCAATGCCGTGCGGCAGCCTAAATCGCGCACCGTTTGTAACACGTTGCGTGCGGTCGAAAAGTCGGTGATCGCAGCGGTTTCGGTGACTTCGAGAATCAAATGATGAGGGTCAGCGCCACTACACTGCAGCTCGTCGGTTAGATACTGCTTTAGCTCCAAGTCATGCAGCGACTGCCCTGACAGATTCACCGCCAAGGAAATACCGCGATCTTGCAGCGTACCAAGCGCTTGCACGCTATGCTGGATGACCCATCGGTCCAGCGGTACCACCAAGCCACTCTGTTCGGCAATGGCAATGAAGTGCTGTGGAGCGATCAGGTTGCCGTCGGGATGGCGAAGACGCAGCAGTACTTCATAATGTTTGATATCTTGATCGGCCAAACGCACGATGGGTTGCACCATCAGTTCGAAGCTGTCGTTTTCCAGCGCGTGATGCAACTGCTCTACCCAATACACGCGATCCTGTAACTCGTCTTTTGCGTTTTCGGCCTGGGATAGGAGATACCAACGCTGGTGAGTGCTCTCCTTGGCTTTGTACATCGCCATGTCGGCGCTCGCCAGCAGATCGGCGGGGTTGCGCCCGTGAAGTGGGAAGAGCGCAATGCCCATGCTGGCGGAGATATGGTGCTTTCTGCCCGCCGATTGGAAACCGATCCCGCTTAGCAGCTGATGAATATACCCCGCCATGCTAATGGCCTGCTCGCTGCTGACCCCTTCCAGCAGCAGCGCGAACTCATCCCCACCCAGGCGTGCAATGATGCTGCGCTGGCCAAGGTTCAAGAACAGCGTCTCGGCGACCTCGCGCAGAAGATGATCGCCAACGTGGTGGCCGCTGAGCTCGTTGATCTCTTTGAACTGATCCAAATCCAGCAGCAAGATGGCGCCTTCGCCGTTGTGCAACAGCGCATTTTGCAGGGCATCCTGAAAATAGCGGCGATTGAACAGCTCCGTGAGCGGGTCGCGTTCTGCTAACCAAATCAGCCGCTCTTCGGCTGCTTTGCGTTCGGTAATGTCCAACCCTACCGAAATGCACAGCGCCTCTTCCCGGGGGCTAGCGGGCAGGACGGAGTGGTACCACGCAACGATGCAGCAGCGTTTATTGGCGGTTTGTAGGGTTTTCTCTTCCTGGTGTGGCGCGGACGATGCGGAATCGAACGACGCATCTTTTGCCATGAAGCGTCCCGGCAGCGCCGTGTGGCGGGCTTGATCGAAAATATCGCTAAAGTGGCGGCCAATGAGTTCGCTATCTTTCAGCGCCAAGCGAGTGCGGGTGTAGTCGTTGATCCGCCGAATACGCCCTTCCTGGCTATGTACCACGATAAATACCTGAGCGGTATCTAGCAGACTGTTGACGAAATCTCTCTCATGAGCCAGCTCGTCGATACGCTCGGCCAACTGGCGGCTGTTTTCGGTCACGCTGGCTTCCAAGTTCGCTAACTGGTTCGCCAGCGTGCGAGTCGCGCGCTCTACCACATCGATTTCGTTGGAGAGCCGTGGCGTGCGCGCAGGCAGTTTGCCGCGTACCTCCGTAAAGTCCCTTCTGGCCAGCGCCGGTAACAGCGCGGCCACTCGACGTAGGCGTGCCATGGGACCCAGTAGAATGGCGAGGAGTAACAGTTGAGCAGCCAGCCTGCCACGCCGAGCAGCAGCAGCGTATTGGTGGCTTTCTGAATCGCGACGACCTGCGCCGTCACATCGGAAATCAGCAGAAAATAGCCGGTGCTGCGCCAGTCGGCATCGTTCTCCATGTAAACGGCGCTGAGTTCTAAGTCGCGCTGCGCGTAGGACAGGTTGAGCGGCCGTTTGGCCAGTTCCGCAATGGGCGCCGAGCGCGCCGCGCGTTCCAGCAGAGGCAGCGTCGTCTCGCGGCTGGTAAGGGCAACCAAGTGGCCGTTCCACTCCGGCAGCTGGCGGCTCGCCTCTAAGCGGTTCGTGCCGGTGTAGCCCGCCACTAATAGGGCAACCTCACTACCAGAAACTTCTCTGGCTTCCCGGGTCACGTCAGCCAGCGAACGAGACAGCACCACCATGCCAATGCTGCTGCCTGCCAATAAAATAGGCACGGCGGCGAACTGCTGACAGGTCAGCCCGCAGCGCAGCGTGGTCATCGGGGCCTCGCTTGACAGCACCTCGTCGACCCAGCCCTCGACGGGTATATCTAACGGGGGGTGGTTGCCACCGGAGTGGCCGAGCAACCGTCCCAATGGGTCGAACACAAAGACCTCGTCCACACCCGCCTCCAATTGCAGCGGTGGCCACTGATCGCGTAGCGCGTCATCGATGGCGGTAACATCGCCGATGGACAGTGCCTCGCCGAGGGGGGCTGCTGAAGCAGTGAGCCCCGCCAACTGGCGTAAGTTATCGGCAGAGCGTTGAAGGGCAAGGCGTATCTCGCGCTGCTGGCGCTCGTGATGGGCCACGCGGCTATTGGCAAACTGCTGGGTCAGGTGGTGATGCCCAAGCCAAATGAGCAGTGCCACCAACGTCAGCAACAGAAGGCTGCTAAGCGCGGTGACCCGCCAAGCGAGGCTAAACCGATGACGTGCTGGTAAAGAAGAAAACCGACTCATCACAGCAGTTCCCGATCAGGTCCATGGGTTAGAAGCGCAGCGATAGTTGAAAAAGCAGCATATTCCAGCGTTGGCGTGTGGCGTTGGCGTCTGGATTGTCTTGATTGGGTAGCCAGCCAGTGCCATCCACCGCGTGGTACTCGCCTGCCAACATCAGCCTGGGCGTGGGCGTCCACTGCACGCCCAGTGTCAGGTCGTCGGCAAACTGTGAATGGGCCGGGCCAAGGCCTGCCTGCTGATAGCGCTGGCCCGAGCGGTCGTCAGTGTCGTTGATCAAGCGATCGAAACGGACCAGCCCGCTCCAGGTAGGCGTAAAGCGGTACTGATATTGCACGTACCAGCTCTCGCCGGTGATATCGAAGGTGCGCGGCAAGGAGTCGCCGTCGAGGGACTGTTGGCGACGCGCGTACTCGGCGGTTAGGCTCCAGTACTCATCGTTGTACTGAAGCGAAGCGATCCAGGGCTGGAACTCGAAATCGGCAGCCTGGCCGCCAAGCGATGTATCGAGGTTCACCTTGGCGGTACTTAGCGCCGCGACCCACTGGCCGGTAGGGTCTTCGAAAAGCAGTTGGGCAATCGCGGAAGGCTCTGCCGCCGAGACATCCTGCGCCGCACCATTGAAGAGCTGGCGCGTGAGCGTCGAGCCGGTTTGCGGGCGGCCAAGCCCACTGCGAAAACGCAGCGTGCCTGCGTCAGTGTAGGCTTCCCAATAGACGCTCACGCCATCGGCGGCCAGGCCCAGGGCGCGGGTGCGATCGAAATAGATAGATTGCGGCAGTAAGATGCTGGGCCGTGTGAACGCCACGTCGCGGGTTTGGTTGTAGAGTCCGAAAGGGTTCTTGAAACGTCCGAGCTGAACGCCCACCGTGCGTGAGGTATTGGAGCTCATTTGATAGTCGATGACGCCGTAATCCAGCGTGGGCTCGGCATCCTCGGTGTCGCCGCCAGCGCGGCGGCTCAACAGTTGGGCGGCCACCAGAACCTTACGGTGAGGACGAAACGACGCGTTCAACCCAAGCTCGGTGAACTCCAGGCTGCCTGCGTGATCGCTACTGGCACCAAAAAAATCGTTATCATCGGTGACCACCAGCGCTTGGCTAAGAAAGCCATGTACCTGCAGCGTATCGCTTGGGTGGTCATTACCATGAGCGCCCAAGGGCAGCAGCGTCAGCAGCCCTGCAGCCAGCCATGACGTGAGTAGGGAACGTTCACTCCATTGAAATGACACGGACGCTCTCATCCAGGTACTCCCTTTCAAGGTAACCCAGCGCGCCGGGTGTGCTAGCGACTTGCTGACGCATGTCGGCTTGGTCGCGTGCTCGGTTAGGGGCTTGCCCCATGCCGGAAAATACCATTCTGTCCCATGCTAACTGTAGTTGATGGGGGTAGACCCCCAACTGCTCTTTGCTAAATCGGCCGTGAACCGGGTCCCGATTGGGTAACACGTACACTTGCGCAGCCTGTCCGTTGGGCCAAGTGCGCTGGCGCATGGCGAACATGGCGCGCGCGGTATCCCGGCTAACGTTGGCAGTGCCCACCGACGGGTGGGCAATCAAAACGATCGTGTTCGGTAATTCGTTGGGCTGGGCTGACGCGGGGGTCAAAAGCAGGCCAACGGCCATGAGCGCTGTCAGGGAAGCGCTCAGCAGCGTACGTCGCGGCCTCTTAGACGGCATGACCTAAGGGGTGTCCGTGCTGGCCAAACGTCAGCGTGATGCCTCCTGTGGGGAGTGCCCACCCATTAGCTGTGAATGAATAAATGACGCGTCTCCCTTGCGACGTACGACCAAAAAAGAGCAGCCAGAGCCAAACGCTTATCGACTGTATTCAACGACGCAAGCGACACGCAATGGCAAAAACTGACCAGGGTGTCATGGTAATTTACATCACCTTTCGCGTGCGTGCGTTGGCCTGTATCAACGGTGGTGTAGGTAGCCTGGCTTACTCGCTGACGAGCTCCAGCAGGCGATCAGGATAATCGGTAAACAGGCCATCGACGCCTAGCGCCATCAACCGCTTCATCTCGTCCTGCTCATTGATGGTATACACGTGAACCGACAGGCCATGTGCCTGCGCCTGACGAACAAAATCAGCATCGATGACCTCTTGGCCCCGGTAGGCGGCATTGGTGCCAATCCCCACGGCGTATTCGGCAATGCGCTCGAAATCCTCATCTCGGATGCTGTCGGCCCCCGGCGTGGTGTCGTTCCACTCGGTCAACGTGGCGCTATCCTGCTCGCTTGGGGAGTACCAGAGCAGTTGAATGAGCGGCACATGGGGGTTCGCCGTACGCACTTTGAGCAGGCTCTCTTGGTCGAACGACTGCACCAGCACACGGCCTTGCTCGATCATGTCGTAGGCTTCCAGGCGTTCGACCAAGGCTTCTTCCAAGCCAGGGTTGAGGTCGGGGGATTTGGTCTCGATGTAATAGCGGGTCGTATGACCGAAATGATCGAACAGCTCGTCCAGCGTCAGGATTTGCGCACCGCGATACTCCTCTTCCGTACGCTCGGGGTGGGCCTCGTGGAACCATGTCCCCGTATCCAGCGTCTTTAACTCGGCCAAGGTGTAATCGTGAATATGGCCTTCGCCGTCGCTGGTACGCTCGAGGGTGTCATCGTGAAACAGCACCACCTCGCCATCGGCGCTGAGCTGCGCGTCCAGCTCTAAATAGTCTACGCCCCAACGGTGGGCGAGTTCGTAGGCCGCTAACGTACTTTCCGGTGCGTGGCCGCTTGCGCCGCGGTGGGCAATCACCTGGAAACTAGTTAAATCCTCACGCTGCTGTAACAACGGCGTATCGTTTGCCGCCGTAGCAGCGGTAGCAATGCCTGCGATCACCATCGGAGTCATCAACAGAGCAGTCATCAGGGAATAGCGCGACATAAACACTCCTTGAAAACGAGTCATAACGAAGGTCATGTAACGACCTTAACCTCGCCACATGACAAACGCACGCAGCGTCGTTGGGAATAGTGCAATGACCGTTGAATCAGTAACGGGAAACGTAAAAGCGACCAAGCATCGCCGAATGTTTTAGTCTGCTGGATAGCGTTATCAAAAAGAACCACTACAGAGGTGCGTTATGACCCAACCGCTCAGCGTCGGAGCGCGAGTTCTGCGTTTTGTCATCGCTTTGTTAGCAGGCATTATCCTGGGGAGCGTGGTGCAGACTCAGATCAATCTGGCAGCACTACAAGCGTTAGGCGTGGCTATCCCGTTTAGCGTAAGAGCATCGACTACCGGGAAAGATCTCATCCACTTTGCCCCCCTTTATGCAGCCGTACTGCTGCCTGGGTTTGCCATGTCACAGGTTGCTGCTGCGCTGATAGTTCGCCGAAAGGTGAGGAAGTGTCGCGCGCTGATTCACGCCTTAGCGGCCGTGGTCGGGCTGTGGGTCACTTTTTGGCTGGCGAATGCCTTTGCGCCCATGCCCACGTTGATTGCGGCGACTCGCGGGCCGTTAGGGTTGGTAGCCATGCTGGCTACGGCAGGGCTTGCGGGGTGGCTATTGGCAGTGCTCACACGTGGCAGGAGTAACGCTCGAGGGGCGGCCAACATAGCCGTGATGGCAGGGGCGTTACTACTGCCCGTGGCACCTTCGGTAGACGCTCAGCCTGCTCAAAGCACCTACCAAATAGACGTTTTAACGGAGGGCTTGGCGTATCCGTGGTCGCTGGCATGGTTACCCGATGGGCGCATGCTGGTCACCGAGCGCCCTGGGCGTCTTCGGCTGTTAAGCGCGCAGGGCGAGACACTGGTGGAGTCGCTGGGGGGTATTCCCGACGTTTATGCCTCTGGGCAATCGGGCCTTTTTGATGTGCTGTTATCACCCCAATTCGAGCAAGACCAACAGCTCTATCTTAGCTATGCCTGTGGCACCGCTAGCGCTAACCACACGTGCTTGGCGAAAGCGACGCTCGGGGAGAATCGCTTGGAGCAAGTGGAAGAGATATTTCGCGTACACCCAGCAAAAAGCGGCGATGCCCACTTTGGCGGCCGCCTCGCGTGGCTTGCGGATAATACCCTGGTCATGACCCTAGGCGATGGGTTTGATAACCGCGAAGAAGCGCAGCGAACGACCAGCCATATTGGCGGGATTGTGCGCCTGAATCCAGATGGCAGCGCCCCAAGCGATAACCCCTTCATCGCAGATGCTAACGCACTGCCAGCGCTTTACAGCATTGGCCACCGCAACGTGCAGGGGCTGGTCTTCGATGACGCCAATCAACGTCTCATCGCCCACGAGCACGGCCCACGAGGCGGCGATGAGTTAAACGTGATCACCCCAGGAGGCAACTACGGTTGGCCTATTGCCACTGGGGGACTAGATTACACCGGCGCTCGGGTATCCCCGTTTGAAGCGTATCCCGGCATGCTGCCACCTGCGCTTGAATGGACGCCCTCCATCGCACCTTCCGGTCTAGCGCTATACCAAGGTGAACTGTTTCCCGAATGGCAGGGCGATCTACTCGTCGGTTCGTTGGTCAATCGTGAGGTCCGCAGGGTGCGGCTGCGCGAAGACGGCGGCGCAGAAGAGGTAGAGAGGCTGTTCGGTGAGCGGGATGCCCGAATTCGCGATGTGCGGGTCGGCCCCGAAGGGGCGGTGTATCTGCTCACCGACAGCCCAGATGGGCAACTGCTGCGGGTGATGCCCCGTTAATCAACTAAACTGAATAAAGAAAGCGCTAACAGTTAGGTTGCTCAGGAGATGTCATGATTCATAAGGAACATCACCGCTCTCATCGGTCGGGCTGGTTAAGGGCCGCTGTACTAGGCGCCAACGATGGCATTGTGTCGACTAGCAGCTTGATTTTAGGGGTAGCCGCAGCGGCTACGGCACAAAGCGATATTTTGCTGGCAGGGGTGGCAGGGTTAGTCGCTGGGGCGATGTCGATGGCGGCGGGGGAGTACGTCTCAGTCAGTTCGCAATCGGACACTGAGCGGGCCGATTTGGCCATGGAGCGGAAGGCGTTAGCGCACCATTTCGATGACGAAAAAGAGGAGCTGGCCGCCATCTATGTCGAGCGTGGCCTGACGCCTGAGCTGGCCCACCAAGTCGCGGAGCAGCTGATGCAAAAAGATGCCTTGGGGGCACATGCGCGGGATGAAATCGGCATTACCGATGTGAGCCAAGCGCGGCCATTGCAGGCAGCGTTCTCATCGGCGGTGATGTTTACCCTCGGTGCGCTGCTACCGCTACTCGTCGCTTGGTGGGCACCCTTAGTGCTGCTGATACCTCTCGTTGCCATTGCGTCATTGGCGTCGCTGGCGCTGTTGGGTGCACTGGCCGCCAAAGTGGGCGGTGCGCCAGTGCGTACCGCCGCCTTACGCGTGCTGTTTTGGGGCGCGCTGGCCATGGCGTTGACATCGCTGATTGGCCGATTGTTTGGCGTTATGGCATAACCTGTATATGTCCATCGCTTGTAAGGAGAACGCGCATGCTGGCCTATACCATGGTGGGAACGAAAGACCTCGCGCGTGCTCTGCGGTTCTATACGCCGCTGTTCAATGCCATGGGGCTGGATATTTGTTGGCAAGATGATAGTTGCGTCTCATTCGGTGACCCGGACGATGTCAACGTGCCCCAATACTTCGTAGGCTACCCCTTCGATGGTCACGAGGCCACCGTCGGCAATGGCACCATGACCGCTTTCCAATTCGCCGATATCAAAGAGGTCGACACCCTGCATCACCTCGCCCTGGAAAGCGGTGGAAGCGACGAAGGCGCACCGGGTTTTCGCCCGCAGTATGGCGACGGTTTCTACGCCGCCTATGTGCGCGACCCCGATGGCAACAAGCTGGCGTTCGTGGTGTATCCGCACCGAGTAAAACTCTAACCTTTCAACTCCCTTAGTAACCAATCCACCAGCGCTTCGCTGCGGCGGGCGTTGGTGTGTTTGGGTAGCCATAGGCAAAGTCTGGCCGGGGTTTCGATGCTGCCCCAGGGGGCGACTAGCCGGCCGCTGTTTAGGTCGTCCTCCACCAGTAGCCTAGGGGCGATAGCTACCCCCAAGCCCGCTACGGCGGCTTCCATTAAGTAATAAAGATGCGCGAAACCTTGGCCCTTCTTCAGAGCCGTTTCCAAGGTGCTGCCATTCAACTTTTGAGCGGCTGCCCACTGGGGCCACGCTTGGGGGCGCGAGGCGGTATAAAGGAGCTTATTGGCAAATAGCGTTGCCGGATCAGCGTTTTGGCAAACGCTAGCCAAGCGGGGGCTGGCGACGGCGCAAATTTCCTCAGGCATCAGCGTGATCAATTCACCCTCTTCAGGCCAGGGCGGTTCGAAAAAGGCCAGCGTGACACTGGTTTCCGGCTGCCCAGGCTGCTCGGCATCGCTCACCACCACCTGAAGTTTTAGCTCCGGCAGCGCTTGGTTCAAGCGGTCTAAACGAGGAATCAGCCAGCGGGCCAGCAGACTGCCGGGGCAGGCCAGGGTAAACGGCGCTTCTTCCACCTCATGCTTGAGCAACGTGCAACTATCCCTCAGTTTTGCAAAGGCTTCGCCCACGCCGCTCTGCAGCCGTTCGCCGTGGTGGGTAAGTACCAACCCGCGCCCGGACTTTGTGAACAGCGCCACGCCAAAATACTCATCCAGGCTCTTTAGCTGGCGACTTACCGCGCCGTGGGTCACGCTCAGCTCATCGGCAGCAGCGGTCACGCTGCCTAGCCGGGCAGTGGCTTCAAAGGCGCGCAGGGCGCTCAAGGGCGGCAGGCTGTGTTGCATGGGGTCTCCTGAAACAGTTGCGTAAAACTCACAGGTGTTTGCCATCTTATCGATTTTTCTTCCCGTCTGCCTGCGCTAACGTCATTACAACCCTAAATCGCACCCAAAACGCAGAGGTCGTGATGAACCAACCTTTAACCTTGCCCGATGCCAACGGGTTGTTTGGCAGCTTTGGTGGCCGCTTTGTGGCCGAAACCCTGATGCCGCTGATTCTCGAGCTGCAGGACGAGTACGCCGCTGCAAAAAACGACCCCGAGTTTCAGCGCCAGCTCGCCTATTTCCAGGGCGAGTATGTAGGCCGCCCCAATCCGCTCTACTTTGCCGAGCGGCTCACCGAGTACTTCGGTGGTGCGAGCATTTACCTCAAGCGTGAAGAGCTGAACCACACCGGCGCGCACAAGATCAACAACTGCATCGGCCAGGTACTGCTGGCCAAGCAGATGGGCAAGAAACGGATCATCGCGGAAACCGGTGCAGGCATGCACGGCGTGGCCACCGCCACCGTGGCGGCCCGCTTTGGGTTGCCCTGCGTGATCTACATGGGCGCCACCGACATCGAGCGCCAGCAGCCCAACGTGTTCCGCATGAAGCTGCTGGGCGCGGAGATCGTGCCGGTCACCTCCGGCACCGGCACACTGAAGGATGCCATGAACGAAGCGCTGCGCGACTGGGTCACCAACGTCGACGACACCTTCTACATCATTGGCACCGTGGCAGGGCCGCACCCGTACCCGGCGATGGTGCGCGATTTCCAAGCGGTGATTGGCCACGAAACCCGCGCCCAGATGCTCGAAAAGCAGGGCCGCCTGCCGGATTCGCTGATTGCCTGCGTGGGCGGCGGCTCCAACGCGATGGGACTGTTCTATCCGTTCATCAACGATGACAGCGTGCACATGGTGGGCGTAGAGGCGGGCGGTAAAGGCGTCAACAGTGGCCTGCACGCCGCCAGCCTCAACGGCGGGACCCCTGGCGTGCTGCACGGCAACCGTACCTATCTGCTGCAAAGCGACGATGGCCAGATTACCGACGCCCACTCGATTTCCGCCGGGCTCGATTACCCCGGCATTGGCCCCGAACACGCCTGGCTGCACGAACAGGGGCGGGTCGAGTACGTCTCTGCCACCGATGACGAAGCGCTGGAAGCCTTCCAGATCTGCTGCCGCCAGGAGGGCATCATCCCCGCCCTAGAAACTGCCCACGCCCTGGCGGAAGTGGCTAAGCGCGCGCCAACACTTCCCCGCGAGCACCTGATGGTGGTCAACCTCAGCGGACGCGGCGACAAGGATATGAACAGCGTGGCCGAGCATTTAGGCGACCGCTTCGGCATGACACATTCATGAGCGCGACCCAGGAGAACACCATGAACCGTACCTCTCGACTCGACGACTGCTTTGCCGCGCTCAAAGAGCAAAACCGGCCCGCACTGATAAGCTACCTCACCGCCGGCGACCCGGACGCCGAGACCTCCCGCCGCCTACTGCACGGGCTGCCGGAGGCCGGTGTGGACATCATCGAGCTCGGCATGCCGTTCAGCGACCCCATGGCCGATGGCCCCGCCATTCAAAAGGCTGCCCTGCGCGCCCTGAAAAATGGCCAAACCCAGGCCAAAACGCTGGGCATGGTGCGCGAGTTCCGTGAACAAAACGGCACGACTCCCATCGTGCTGATGGGCTACTACAACCCGATTTACTGCTACGGCGTCGAGCGTTTTCTCAGTGACGCCGCCCAGGCCGGAGTAGACGGGCTGATCGTGGTGGACCTCCCGCCTGAACACGACGAAGAGCTGTGCCAGCCCGCCGCCAAGCACGGCATCGATTTCATCCGCCTGGCTACGCCCACCACCGATGCCAAGCGCCTGCCCAAAGTGCTGGCCAACGCTTCCGGGTTCATCTACTACGTTTCCGTGGCGGGTGTGACGGGCGGCAGTGCCCCCACACCCGAGCGTCTGGAAAGCGCCGTGCACCAGCTGCGCGAACACACGCCGCTACCCATTGCCGTGGGCTTCGGCATTCGCACCGCCGAACAGGCCGCCACCATTGGCCGCTTCAGCGACGCCGTGGTAGTAGGCTCCGCGCTGGTAGATTGCATCGAACACGCCAGCAGCGGCGATGACGCCGTGTCGCGGGTGCATGGGCTCGTCAAAGCGCTGGCGGAAAGTGTGAGAGGCTGCCGAGAAGCCCAGCAGGAACATGCCAGTTTGCCAGCCTGAAGGAAGTGGGAAAGCGCTATCAAAAACACAGAGCGGGCCATCATGGCCCGCTCTGTGTTTTACTGAATCCACCACGCCCAACTTGCCGTTGTTTCTAGAAAACAGGCATCATCCACGTTTGACGGCGGGATAACGTCACGTGTACTCAAACAGAGGAAAACCATGGGCAAGCTCTTTTCATTGCTGGTACTGCTGGGGTTGGGCTACGCAGGCATCTATTTCTACTACGGCGTGGTGATCGAGAAGGAAGTCGAGCAGCAGTTAGAAGCCCGTGGGCTGTCATCGGTGAGCGTGGATGACGTCGAGTACGATTGGCTGGCCCCGGTGAGCGACAGCGCCAATGTTGCCGTGACGCTTAGCTACCGTGGCTCCCAGGCAGCAGTCAATGTGCAATTACAAGGCCACCCGCTGTTCTCTGATGACGTCACGTTACAGCTCGATAGCCTGCAAGCGCTGCGCTTGGGCCTTAGTTTCGGTCAATAAGATTTCTGAAAGGACACCCCCATGTTTACCGGTCTGAGTGCGTTTCCGCTGACTCCCATGAACGAGCAGGGCATCCACGAGCAGGAATTTATCCAGCTGGTGAGCCGTTTGGCGCAAGCGCAGGTGGATTCCATCGGCGTGCTGGGCTCCACCGGAAGCTACGCCTATTTGAGCGTGGAAGAGCGGGCTCGGGTGGCCAAGCTGAGCGTGGAAAACGCCGCTGGGGTGCCCGTGGTGGTGGGCATTGGCGCGCTGCGCACCCGGGATGTGCTGGCCAATGCCGAACATGCCCAGCAGGCCGGGGCGAGCGGGCTACTGTTAGCGCCTGTTTCTTATCAAAAGCTGACCGATGACGATGTGTTCAACCTGTTCAGCACCGTTAGCCGCGCTATCAGCGTACCGCTGTGCGTGTACGACAACCCTGGCACCACGCATTTTACGTTCAGCGACGAACTGCACGGGCGCATTGCCGAGCTGCCCCAGGTGCGCTCGATCAAAATTCCGCCGGTGTCCAACCATCCAGACGAGGCCAACGCCCGCGTGGCGCGGCTGCGGGCGCTGATTCCCGAGGACGTGACCATCGGGATCAGCGGCGACCCCGCCGCCGCCACGGGCCTGCTGGCAGGCTGTGATGCGTGGTACTCGGTGATCGGCGGGCTCTATCCAGAACTCGCGCTGGCGCTCACCCGTGCCGCCCAAGCGGGCGACACTGAAGAAACCCAAGCCCGTTCCGACGCCTTGGCCCCGCTATGGGCGCTCTATCACGACTATGGTGGCAGCCTGCGGGTGGTGGCGACCATGGCCGAACTCACTGGCCGCGTGAGCGCCCCCTGCCTGCCTCAGCCGCTGAACACCCTGCAAGGGGAGGCCCGCCAACAGGTGGCAGCGGTGATCGAAACTCTGAGCCTTCACTAAACCGCATCGAGCGAAGCGCACGTGGTTTACAGCTCTTGCGCCCCACGCCGCAGCCAGTCGTGGGCGAATGCCAGCTTGCGCAGCGCCACGTCAGAAAGCACGAATGGGTAGAGATCCGACAGCCCCATCGAACGGTTGACATGGTTAACGCCCGCTACCAAAGAGGCCGCAATATGTATCAGCCGCTCGGCGTCCGGCTCTGCGTAGGCATCCCAGTTGTGGTCGTCCGGTAGCGCGGGCGAGGTCATGCCCGACGATACGAAGCTGTCGGTGATATCCGTCAGGTGCAGCAGGTGCGAGGCGGTTTCTGCCCAATCCTCGTGGGGGTGGGAAGAGGCATAGGTGGAAAGAAAGCGCGTTTGCCAATCCGCCGGCGGGCCGTTTTGGTAGTGGCGCTGCAGCGCCGCCGGGTAGTCTTCCCGCTCATCGCCAAACGTCTCGCGGAAGGCCGTCAGAAAATCCTCTCGCAGGCTAAGCCGCCACCACAGCATATGGGCGATTTCATGGCGCATATGGCCAATCATGGTGCGGTAGGGTTCATCCAGCGCCTCTTTACGGGTGGTGCGCAGCACGGCATCCGCTTCCGCCACGCTAATCGTCACCACGCCCCCCACGTGTCCCATGGGTACCGGCGTACCGCCTTCTGCCAACATATGAAACACCGGCGGCGCGCCCGGGTCTTCCGGGCGAAACCAGTGCCAGCGGCCAGATTATCGATGACCCAGCGCTTGGCCGCCTCGGTGTGCGCCCAATGGGGTATCGCATCGGAAATGGAAGGGTCTGGCGCCAGGGCGGTCATCGCGCAGGCGCGACAGAACTCGCCCTGCTTCGGGGCAATCCAGTTACAGCCAATCACCTCGCGGTTGGCGCAGAAGGGCGGCATGGGAATGAACGCCCGCGCCTGGGGGTCGTAGGCCACCGGCACACCATCCGCCGTGACCAAATTATCGAACCAGAGTGAACCGGCACCGACCGGATTAGAAAACACGCGCATAGGCCGGGTATCTTAAGAGAAACGAAGCTTCAGTCTAGGGGCCGTCGCCCGCCGACGCCAACGGCAATTGAGATACCCGCCGACTCAAGCGCTACACCACCGGTACCGTGCCTCCATCTATCACGAACTCCGTGCCCGTAATCGAGCCCGCCAGCGGCGAGGCCACGAACGCAATCAGGTTCGCCACTTCCGCCGGGGTAGAGGGCCTGCCCAGCGGAATGCCGCCCAGCGCGCCCATGATGATCTGCTTGCCCCCCTCGTAATCGGTGCCTGCCTGCTCGGCCAGCCGCTCTGCCAAGGCAACGGCAGCCTCCGTCTCGATCCAACCCGGCGAGACGCGCACCACTCGAACGCCTTGCGGCGACACCTCCTTCGACAAACTCTTGCTGTAAGTCGAGAGCGCCGCCTTGGCCGCCGCGTAGGCGGTGGTGGATTCCGGCAAAGGCAGCTCCCGCTGAATAGAAGTCACGTGAACGATCACCCCTTCACCCTGGGCCAGCATGCCCGGCAGCAGGGCGCGGTCTAGCCGCACGGCGGGGAACAGGTTCAGGTTCAGCTCCTGCTGCGACTCGTCTTCACCCAGGGCCGCAAAGCCGCCCGCCGGGGCGGATGAGCCGCCCACCACATGCACGATGATATCCACACCGCCCATGCGCGCCTTCACGGCTTCTGCCACTGTCGCGCAGCCTTCGGCCGTGGTGAGATCGGCGGCGACGAACAGTTCTTCAGGTAGGGCAGCGGGGCGGTTTCGGGCGGTGGTGAGCACCTGCGCGCCCTCTTCACGAAACAGCGCCACCACAGCCGCGCCCGCGCCTTTACCACCGCCTGTAATCAATACGCGACGGCCACTAAGCTGCAGGTTCATGGGGTAATCTCCAGGCTGTGGATGCGCTCATCGACCAATTCGATATGGTGAAACAGCTGCACCGGGCTACCGGGAAAATTGCCGGTCACGGTGGTGGTAATCACCATCTTGTCGCCATCACGAGAGACATCGGTGGGCGCCACGTGGTACTCAAACTGGCGGCGGGTGTCGCGTAACCAGGCACGAATGGCGGCAATGCCCTGGTGGGTTTGCCCTTCATCCAGCACGCGGGCATCGGCGGTAAAGCACTCCGCCAGCGGGGCATCATCCGCGCCGTTGCTAATGGCGATATAGGTGGCAATGGGAGTAGAGAGTGACACGCTCATGGTAGGCCTTCCTCATCGTGGTTGCTGTACGAGGATCTTCTGCTTAGGCTTACCGATTATCAAGAACGCACAAAAAGGTAAGTGGCTTACCCATGAGAAGGATTTACACGCCCACTAGCGCGGCCAGCGGAGTGGAAGATGTATTAAAAATGCTGGAAGGGCGCTGGAAGCTGATTATTCTCTTCCACCTCTTTGACGGTAACGTGCAACGCTACTCCGATTTTGAAAAGCTGATCCCCGGCATCTCGCAAAAAATGCTCGCCCAGCAGCTACGGCAACTGGAAGCCGATGGCATCGTGGCGCGCAAGGTGTACCCGCAAGTGCCGCCCAAAGTGGAGTACCGCCTAACCGAGTGGGGCCAAGCGCTCTGCCCCGCGCTGGATGCGCTGTTGAAATGGGCCGAGCAGAAGGATCACTTCAACCACCTTGCCGAGCAGAACGAACAAGACGATGTCGCCACCCAATGAGAACCGCCTGATGCGCTACCGCACCATGACGATCAACGACTACGAAGCCGCCATTGCCCTGTGGAGCGAAAGCCAAGGCGTGCGGCTACGCGATGCCGATTCACGGGAAGGCATCGAGAAGTACCTACTGCGCAATCCCGGCCTCAGTTTTGTGGCCGAATTAGAAGGCGAAGGAGAGAGCAAAGAGGGAGATAGAAACCAAGAGAGAGCAGGAGAGCTGGTGGGTACCATCATGGCGGGCCACGATGGCAAGCGCGGCTATGTGCAGCACTTATCGGTATCACATACCCACCGCCGATTAGGCATTGCCACACAGCTGGTTAGCCTCTGCCTGGAAGCATTGAAGAACGAAGGTATTTTGAAATCACACCTGATGATTCTTCCTGAGAACGAAGCCGCCCAGCGGTTTTGGGCAAGCCAAGGCTGGGCCTACCGATCTGATATTTTGCTTTATTCGTTTGTTAACGGGGATAACCACAACGTTTAACTGAGCTGAGCCTCAATCGCAGCCTGCACGCGACATGGGGTGAATCAATCGCCAAAAGCTCAATATTGAAGTGAAGGTCCGGTATCTGCTCATAATTGGCTTCAAGCATAGCGCGATAACCCTCAAGCCCTAGACTGGTTGGCGTGCGGGCATTCGCCAAGGGTAAGCAGGCTCAGTATCATACGCAGTCTAAACCAAGCCAAAGAAGTTATCGTTTTATGTCATGCCCACCGTGCCCCCATTGCCAATCCGAATTCGTCTATCAAGATCAAAGCCTATTCATCTGCCCCGAATGCGCCCACGAATGGAACCCTGCTGAGGTTCAGGCGGAAGACACCGTCACGGTAAAAGATGCCCACGGCACGCTGTTAGCGGAAGGCGACAAGGTCACGATGATCAAAGACCTCAAGGTCAAAGGCAGCTCACTGGTACTCAAGGTGGGCACCAAAGCCGTGATCAAGAGATTAATGGACAGCAAGGATCACCAACTAGACTGTAAGGTAGATGGCGTCGGCGACATGATGGTGACCGCCCACTTTGTGAAAAAAGCCTAAACCAGCCCAGGATGCTTCTTGCCACCTCACGACGCCGTCAGCAATAACCATCCAACAAGGAGATACGAATGAAAGCCATCGTGTTTGACGTATTTGGCACTATTGTTGATTGGCGATCCAGCTTGATTCATCAGTTCAGGGGACTTGAGAAAGAACTGGGGATCGATCTACTCAGTGAAGAACTGGCTGACCAATGGCGGCAGCTTTATGCGCCTTCCATGGACAGGGTGCGCAGAGGGGAAATCCCCTGGACGGTACTCGATGAGCTGCATCGAGAAAGCTTGGTCAAACTATTCGATCAACAAGGCATAGCGCTAGACGAAGCGACCATTGATCGCGTCAATCACTTTTGGCACCAATTAGACCCCTGGCCGGATGTACCGCTAGGCCTACAGCGCTTGAAAGAGCACGGCATCATCGCCACGCTAACCAACGGTAATGTCTCATTAATGGTCGATGTTGCCCGTCACGCCAAGCTACCGTGGGATATGATTTTTTGCGCCGAGTTATTCGAGCACTACAAGCCTGACCCAGAGGTTTATTTAGGGGCTTGCCGCTTGCTACGCCTGCCGCCGGAAGAGGTAATGCTGTGCGCCGCGCATAATGCTGACCTGCGTGCTGCCCGCGCAGTGGGCATGAAAACGGCGTTTATCCCCCGGCGCACCGAGTATGGGCCCCACCAGAGCAAAGATTTAGAAGCTGAAGAAGCGTGGGATTTTGTGGCTGAAGATCTCGTCGCGTTGAGCGAGCATCTAAGACAGTGAGCCAACAACACGCACCTTAAGCGCACGGCGGCGTTGGTTCGAAAGCGGGTTGGAAAGGGCACGCGGGGGCCGTTTAAAGGCGACACACTCTAAAAGTGTATTCTTCTAGCATCCCGCGTGCACCGCAGTCATCACTAGTCCCTCCCTTCTCACTGACAGATATGACTAACGAAAGTGGAGACTGGTGGTTGCCGTGCAAGCGTCTCCGGGCAGATGACGCTCAGGTTCTTGGCCAGCCCGGCATCACTGACCGGGATAGCACACAAAGTGCCCGCTCGGATCTCCGCTTCGACGCAAGCCGCCAGCACCAGTGATACGCCCAGGCCTGCTTTGACAGCCTGTTTAACCGCTTCGGTACTGCCCAGTTGCATTGAAACCTTCGGGAACGGCCCTCTTTCGCCGAAGAAACTCGCCAGCAACCGGCCCGTACCTGTTCCGGGTTCACCGCCCAGCAGGCTCATTCCTGCGAGGGTTTTCCGGTCTATTTCATGCCATTCCGCACAGGGGTGATCGGGTGAAGTAATTAACACCACGGGCTCCTGTCGCCAATCCATTGCCTGGAAGCCAGATTTCGGGTGCCACCACTCCATCACCGCTATATCCAGCTCGCCGCTAGTCAGTTGTCTAGCAATGTTAGGATTGTTATCAATCACAAGATCCAGCTCAGGTACCGCCGGAATGTTCTTGAACGTGCTCACGTAGGGCTGGAGCATGTAAATACCGATGTTGGAACTTGCCCCTACGCGTAAACGCGTACCGCTAACGACTTCTCGAGCACGCTCGTCCAGTTGCAACATACTAAGCGCAAGCGGCATAAGCGCCAGGGCTGCTTTGGTGGGCTCGCAACCCGTTTTACTGCGGCGTATCAACAGGGCACCTAGCTGTTCTTCGAGCTTTTGAATGTGCTGTGAAAGCGTGGGTTGTGCGATACCGAGAGCTTGGGCGGCGGCCTGAAAACGTCGGTGCTGAACCAGGGCGGTAAAACTTTTCAGCCAGACCAAGTTCAGCATGGAGTCCCCTCAGAGTTAATTGGCGAATTAGCCGCGTCCTGGGGGCGTTCACCTTGTAACGCTTGAAGGATATTATCGGCAGCTCGCTGTTCAATCATCAACCGCACATCCTGAACCGCAGAGCCAATGTGCGCAGTGAATAGCGTGTTCGGGTGGGCCCGCAATTCGGGACTAATCTCCTGAGGACGATCTTCCCTGGCCCAATCTTCCATTTCAAAAACATCCGCTGCGTAGCCACCCAACTGACCAGACGCTAGTGCGTCCAAAACGGCAGCTTCCTCTACCACCGAGCCACGGCAGGGATTAATCAGAAAGGCGCCTGGTTTCATCAGCGCCAGCCGCGCTGAGTTGATGGTATGCAGGGTGTGTTTTGTGAGTGGTAAAGCCAAAATGACAATATCGGATTGCGCAAGAAGCGCCTCAAGCGTCTTGCGCGTCACGCCTAGCGCCTCCTCATCAGCGACGGGCAAGGCGTCTGGTTGAGAATAGAGCAAGGTGGCGCCCCAACCCTTGAGCCGTGTTGCCACTGCCTGGCCGATGGGCCCCATGCCGACGATACCCACGGTCGCGCCAGCAATCCCCAACCCATAAAACATGGGCTGCCACCCCTTGAACTGGCCGGAACGAACATACTCGTCGGCCGCCCGAACATGGCGGATGAGGCCAATGGTTAGCCCAATAGTGAGTTCAGCCGTTGGTACCGTCAGTAGATCCGGCACGAAGGTCAGCCAAACGCCACGACGCGTACACGCCTCCACATCGAAATTATCGTAACCCTTCAGGGCGGCGCCGATGACTTTCAGTTGGGGGCAGGCCGCTAGAAATTCCTCGCTCACCTGGTCTGGCATAAACACCATCATGGCGTCTGCTTTTGCCGCGTGGGCTATTACCTCGGCGGCAGGCAAGGTAGCGGCTGACTGGTTGGTGATCACTTCACAGCGCTGTTCCAGCTTTGCCAGCACGCTGTCATGGACCCGGTGGGTAATGAAAACCCTTGGTTTCATTTGATTTCCTTACTTGAATTTCTTACGAAGATGGCCGCTAAGGCTATCCACCATCGTCACCATAACGAGTATGACAATCAGGATGGCGCTGACTTCCTGGTACTGCATGACGCGTAAAGAGCCCATTAGCTCGAAGCCGATCCCGCCAGCCCCCACCATGCCCATCACCGTCGAGGCGCGGAAGTTGTACTCCCAGCGGTAGATGGAGACATCGGCAAACTGGGGCAATACCTGCGGGAGCACCGCGTGCCAGTGAACCTGTAATCGCGTCGCACCAGCGGCATTGGCGGCCTCCACCGGGGCTGGGTCGACATGCTCAATCGCTTCGGCAAAGAATTTACCCACCATGCCGATTGAGTGAAGGCCGAGCGCGAGCACGCCCGGCAAGGCGCCAAAACCCACGGCAGCAACGAAGATAATGCCCATAATCAACTCAGGCACCGAGCGCAGAGCGTTCAGCAGCGTGCGGGTTACGTGGAATACCACGGGGTGGGGCGAGGTATTGCGAGCGGCCAGGAACGCCAGGGGTACGGAAGCAGTGACCGCTATCGCCGTGCCGGCAATGCTCATGGCAAGGGTATCGACCAGCGGCGCTATCCAATCCATGGCGTTGGTAAAGTCGGGCGGTAGGGATTCTCCCATTAGGGTAGCGATGGCAGGCACCCCGTTGGCCAGGGTGCGAAAATCCAGCAGATCTACATACCAACTCGCCAGAAGAACCACTGCCAGCACCAAACCCGCTTGGAAGAGCTTGCTCCGCCAACCGCGCGCGTGTTCAGCCAGCACGGTATCAGGAGAAAACGATGAAAGGGGCGGCGAATCTATTTTGGAATGATTCATCATGTCCCCTTACATCTTGGCGAAATCAAGATTGAGCAGACTACCCATTTCCCGGATTACATCGTAATCGGCATCAGTGATAGCGGCGAAGCCTTCGGCTTTTAGGTTGTCCAGAATTTCTTCATCATCGATGCTGATGAAGGCGTCCTGGATCTGCTGCTTGAGTGCTGGATCCAGGTTAGAACGCATCGCCCAAGGGTACTGAGGGTACTCCCCGCTGTGACCCAACACCCTAACCTGGTTGCGATCTATCAGGCCGCGGTCCATCACGTGCTCAAAGATCACTTCCGATAGCCCGCCTGCATCCGCATTACCATTGGCCACGTTCACCGCCACGGCATCATGGGTGCCAACGAAGTGGGCTTCATAGTCCTCGCCTGCTTCCAGCCCCGCCGATTCAAGCAGCACGGTTTTGGGAATCAAGTGGCTTGACGTGGAGGCACGGTCGCCATAGGCCATCTTCATACCTTCGATATCCGCATAGGACTCAATGCCGGAATCGACATTGGCAATGATGACGGAACGGTAGGTGGGCTTGCCATCTACAATCATGGCGGCAAAGGGTTCGATCTCGCTTTTGCTTCTTGCCATCACATAGGAGAGCGGGCCGAAGTAGGCGAGGTCGATGCGACCAAAGCGCATGGCTTCGATCATGGAGGAGTAATCCGTGGTGACGATCAGCTCAACTTCTTTTCCCAGGGTACTTTCAAGATACTCTTTTAATGGCTCGTTGCGTTTGATCAGTTCAGAGGCGTTTTCATCAGGAAGTAGCGCGACTTTTAACAGATCCGGGTTTGGATCAGGGTCTGCCGCCAAGGCCGGCATGGCGATTCCAAACATAAGACAGATGGCAAAGAAAAAGCTGAATAGCGGTTTCATTGGGCAATCTCCAGTTTTATCGGGGAGGGAGTGGTGGTTTGAGGGTTGGGTTCGGTGGTCTCAGCGGCGTCGGTCACAGCTCCGCGCGTGCCGTGGTAGATCTCGTTCAGGTGGCGTTGCTGTAACTGTGAGGGGGCCGCATCGAAAACGATTTGGGCATTCGCTAACCCGATAATGCGGTCAGCAAACCGCTGGGCATACTCCAGCTGGTGCAGTGAAATAATGGCGGTAATACCATCCTCACGGCATATATCTCGCAGTAGCGTTAGCACTCGCTCAGAGGTTGCCGGGTCAAGGCTGGCCACTGGCTCGTCCGCCAATATCATGGCGGGCTGCTGCGCCAAGGCACGCGCAATGCCCACCCGCTGTTGCTGCCCGCCGGAGAGTTGATCGACCCGGGTAAGCGCTTTCTCGGCCATGCCTACGCGGTCCAGGCAGTGCAGAGCAAGCGCCTGTTCCTGCCTGGGTAGCGGAAACAAACTGCGCCAGGTGCTGTGGTAAGCAAGCCGACCGGTCAGCACATTCTGGAGCGCCGTATGGCGTTCAATGAGCTGATGGTGCTGGAAAACCATGGCGGTTTTGCACCGATGGCGGCGTACCGTAGACCGGGTTTCGAGCGCACCTAGCTCGGCCGAGATCACTTTGCCAGTGCTGGGCCGCACCAAGTGGTTGAGAGAACGCAGTAACGTCGATTTACCCGCACCGGAAAGGCCGAGTAGTACCGTAAACTCCCCTTTGTGGAAATCGACGGTGGTGGGGCGGAGTGCGAGGACATTCCCAGGATATGTCACCCCCATTTTCTCGATGCGGAGCATTAAGTCAGAGGATTGAATAGGCTCCATTGGATCACCTTCTGCAATGTATAAGCTCACTTTATTGTGACTTACAATGCAATGGTAGCCCGCCTAAGTGACAAAGCTGTGTCGTTCAGGTGATAAGTTAATGACTATCCAAGGAGCGCAGGTAGCCAGTCAAACGGCTCAGATAACGCTTCTCTAGACCAATATCGTCACAAAACGAGGCCCACCAAGGCTGGGCGTACCGATCCGATATTCTGCTCTATTCGTTTGTTAATGGAGATAACCACAACGTTTAACCAAGCTGAGCCTCAATCGCGGCTTTATCAATGACCGACCAGACCTCCCTAATCTTGCCATCGCTAAACAGGTAGAACGCGTTTTCGCAAAACGTCACGTTTTTGCCATCCACCGCAAGGCCAAGGAAGCTACCTTTGGGTGTGACATCGAATCGCAACCTGCACGCGACATGGGGTGAATCAACGGCCAAAAGCTCAATGTTAAAGTGAAGATCCGGTATCTGCTCGTAATCGGCTTCCAGCATGGCGCGATAACCATCAAGCCCTAGGCGCCTGCCGTTGTGGTGGACATCGTCATGCACGAACTGGTCAAGGTTCGTCCAGTCTTGATTATTGAGGCAGGTGATGTAATCACGGTAGGTTGCTTCCAGGTCACGTTTGTTCATCCTGGTTCTCCTTTCTTGGGCAGGCGTGAAGGCATTCGCCAAGGGTATACAGGCTCAGTATCATAAGCAGCCTAAACCAAACCACAGAAGTCATCATTCATGTCGTGCCCACCTTGCCCCCATTGCCAATCCGAATTCGTCTATCAGGATCAAAGCCTGTTCATCTGCCCCGAATGCGCTCACGAATGGAACCCTTCTGAGGCTGAGGCAGAAGAGACCGTGACGGTAAAAGATGCCCACGGCACCCTGTTAGCGGAAGGCGACAAGGTAACGATGATCAAAGACCTCAAGGTCAAAGGCAGCTCATTGGTACTCAAGGTGGGCACCAAAGCGGTTATCAAGCGGCTCTTGGATAGCAAGAATCACCAACTGGACTGCAAGGTCGACGGCGTCGGCGACATGATGGTGACGGCCCATTTTGTGAAGAAGGCCTGCAGGAGCCAGTAGGCATCAGTAGCATTTGTTGGGATAGTGGCAGTTATAGGTATTAAGTATTTAAGCCGTGAGTTGGATTCCTGGGCCCAGGCTCAAGCAGATAGCGGAGGCAATCAAAAATATTTAAAAGGACACGCGATGTATTTGCAGAAAATGGCATAAACCGCAACATTCACGGTAACCCAAGGTAACCTATAAAAGTATTTTCTACGTACCTAAAAAAGGTAGTCACCATGTCAGCCACGATGAGCAAAGATGACGCGCACAAGCTAATTGAGCAACATTCCTGTGAATGCCACCTGGGAAGACCTTATGCATGAGATCTACATCCGGGAGACCATCGAAAAGGGCATGGCAAATAGCCAAGCGGGTAACATTACGAGTGTGGCGGATATTCGCAAGAAATACGGCTTGCCTGAATGAATGTGTTTTGGACAGCAACGCTATAGCGTATTGTCGCTACCCCATTCACGACGCAGTCAACTGAAGTTCATCCTCCACCACCGCATCACGCAACGTCTCAGCGAAGCTTGCCAGGGCGGGTGTCCAGGTTTCTGGTTCGGGGGCGACAAAATAGGTATCTATATTGGCGATGGACGCGGGCAGTGCCAGCGTGTGAATCCCGAACCGGTGCTGGTGGGCTTCAACCGTGCCACGGGGGAGCACCGTGTAACCCATTCCGGCAGCAACGCAGCCAAGCATTGCGTCCAGTGAACCAAACTCGAAGATCCGACCTGCATTGACACCCTGGGAGGCCAGCAGCAGCTCGATACGCTGGCGGTAGCTGCATCCCTGGCGAAACGCCAAGAAGGCAGATGTCAGCAGCGCTTGTGAAGAGGGCATCTTCGTCATCGGCGCAGAGCCGACTAATACAAGCTGCTCGCTAAACGCTTTGAGCGAGTGGTAGCGGCCATGCTCGAGCCGACCGGCCACGAAAACACAGTCCACCTGCCCGTTAAGCAACAACTCGACCAACTCAGCCGTAGGCCCGGTCTTGATCTGGATATCAACGTCAGGCTGCGCTGCGTGGTACGCCGCTAGTATCGGCGGAAGGCGCAACGCCGTCGTGGTCTCCATGGCGCCGATGCGCAGCCGCCCACACGCCTTCTCCTGGCCTTTGAACAGCGACACCGCTTCATCGTGGGCCGACAGCATGCGCTCGGCGTACTCCACCAGCGCCAACCCGGCACTGGTAGGGCGAACCCGCCCCGCACGGTGAATCAGCTGTACGCCTAACTCCTCCTCGAGCTTTTTAATGTGGGTGGTCACATTGGATTGCACCGTGTGCAGCTGCTTGGCCGCCGCACCAAAGCTGCCGGTGTCGGCCACGGCCACGAGCAGTCGCAGCGATTTAAGTTGCACGCGCCGTCTCCCTGTCAGGTTATCTATAAACAAGATAGTAGCTATCAAAACTAATCGTTTCTAGAAATAATTCCTCGCGCGTAGTCTGGCGATGTACCAACGTGCTGACGACCCCACCAAAGGGTGGCACAAAAAGGAATTGGCGTGATGAAGCGAACACTCACTACCCACGATCTGCCCGCGCTGATGACAGGCATAATGGCTACCCTGGCGGCGATTGGCATCGCACGCTTCGCCTATACGCCGCTATTGCCTGCGATCATTCAAGAGGGTTGGTTCACCGCGAGCCAAGGCGCTTACCTGGGGGCCGCCAACCTGCTGGGATATTTTATCGGCGCACTCGCCGCCCACTCGCTGAGTGAGCGCTTTTCTCCTCGCATGGTGATGGCCGCAAGCTTCGCGGGTATCGCGCTCAGCTTTGTGCTCTGCGCCGGGGCGGGTGGTTTTCTATGGTTCTTCTTCTGGCGGTTGGTCTCGGGGATTGCCGGGGCCATCTTGATGGTCGTTGGACCCTCGCTGGCGCTGGCAGCCACGCCCCCTGAAAGGCGAACGCGTGTCGGCGCCATGGTATTTACCGGTATTGGCTTTGGTGCACTGCTTTCGGCTTTCATCGTACCGTTACTCCTAGGGTTAAGCCTCTCCGTCACCTGGGGCACGCTTGGGCTGCTGTGTATTGCCGCTGGCCTTTTGTGCGACTGGGGAATAGCGCACTTGGCCTCACCGATCACGGCTAGCCCAAGGGGGAATAGTCCCATACGGGGTGCGGGTGTAAAGATAATCGT
>Ga0208029_1000080_pt1 | contig 69426 bp, 59 predicted proteins | sample MalvireepMed_s12_FD_184242 | JGI IMG/M metagenome (GOLD analysis project Ga0208029, IMG submission 184242) | Marine viral communities from the Global Malaspina Expedition - Malaspina viral metaG DeepMed_s12 (SPAdes) (version 2) | ecosystem: Environmental > Aquatic > Marine > Oceanic | place... | reverse complement strand
GTCCAACAGTATTATTATGAATATCCATAGCCCTTTCAAGCGGATTGTTTATAAAAGTATCTTCGTGCCAATCGGTTATAAATTTTGCCCATGAGGTGCTTTTTTTAATATTTTTCCCCGCTTTTAAACTAAAGTTAATAATTAAAAAAGTCCATAGTGCATGCCTGAAGGCATTAGCAATATTATTTTTATGGTGTGTATTTCCAAAGTGTGTTGTGGTAATAGAAATACATTTTTTAGTTGCTTTTATAAAACAATAAAACAAAATTGGGCGAGAAATAGCAATGCCTAAAAGTCGGATTAACTGACTCCAAGAAAGCGATTTTATAATTCGCCCAACATTCATTTTATTTATGCTCATATTCTTTAACCGCCTCAATAAATGCTTTGGCGTGGTCAACAGGGATATGTGGTAAAATACCGTGCCCTAAATTGACAACATATTTATCTTTTCCAAACTCATCAATCATTTCATGAACCATTTTTTTGATGGTAGGGATAGGAGATAGCAATCTTGACGGGTCGAAATTACCTTGTAAAGTAATATTTCCACCAGTTAAATAGCGTGCATTTTTAGGAGAACATGTCCAATCTACTCCTAATGCAGAAGCTTTACTTTTGGCCATATCTCCAAGTGCAAACCAACACCCTTTTCCAAAAACAATTACTTCGGTTTCGTCTGCCAAGGCTTCTACAATCTGATTAATGTATTTCCAAGAAAACTCTTGATAATCTTTAGGAGAAAGCATTCCTCCCCAAGAATCAAAAACCTGTACTGCATTGACACCATTTTTAACTTTTTCTTTTAGGTAAAGAATGGTAGTATCTGTTATTTTTTGAAGTAAAGCATGTGCAGCTTCTGGTTGTGAAAAGCAGAAACCTTTGGCTTTGTCAAAACTTTTAGAGCCCTGACCTTCTACAGCATAGCATAAAATAGTCCATGGAGAACCAGCAAAACCTATTAGCGGAACTTCATTGTTCAACATTTCTTTGGTAAGCTTAATAGCATCCATAACATAGCCTAATTCTTCATTAATGTCTGGAACAATAACTTGCTCTACATCTTTAGCAGAACGAATAGGGTTTGGAAGCCATGGGCCAACACCAGGTTTCATTTCTACCTCAATATTCATTGCCTGTGGAATAACCAAAATGTCGGAAAAAAGAATAGCAGCATCTGGTTTTACAATACGAATTGGTTGTACAGTAATTTCTGCTGCTAACTCTGGTGTACGGCAACGGGTAAAGAAATCGTATTTTTCTTTGAGTGCCATAAATTCTGGTAAATACCTTCCAGCTTGACGCATCATCCATACTGGTGGTCTGCTTACAGATTCTCCTTTGAGGGCTTTTAAAAATAAATCGTTTTTTATCATGTCTTTTTTATAATCCAATTATGCGCTAAGCAATTTTTTTTCGATAACCGAGATTTGAATGCTCCAATATTTAGCGTTAAATTTTTTTTAGTTTACTTATAATGTTTTATAACCTGAATAATAACGTTCTCAATAGTACTTCTATTTGCTGTTATAATGTTATTGGTGTGTTTTCTAGCTTCAGCCTCGGTGGTTTTACCGATGCAAAAAACTGTGGTTTCTTCAAATAAATTTCGTTGCGCAAAACTTTCTACTGCACTGGGGCTAAAAAAGAGGACACCATCATAAGTACGAATCATATTTTTTGAAGTTAAGGCTGTTTTATAAACTTCAATTTCTGATAGTTTTATCTGATTCTTTTTTAACAATTTTGGCAATTCTTCTCTACGGATGTTTCCACAGAATAAGGTAAATTCTTTTTCTGAATGCTTTTTTACAATCTGCTCTGCCAATGCCTGTGCTTGATATGATTTTTCTGTTACAGAAAAGCCTTTTTTCTTTAAGTAGGCCTCCGTTTTATCTCCTACACAAAAACAATTTTTTATTGTAATTTCACGATTAAGAATTGATTTAACTGCATTTTTGCTTGCGAAAATTGCATTTTCTATAACAGTCGGACTTTCAAATTCTATGGGTGATATTTTAATGAAATCTTCATCAAAGCAATTTATATTTTCTTTTAATAATAGTTCTTTTTGAGGGTTGGTTAATTTTTTGGTGCTCAATATTTCTATCATATATCAAAAAATTAGTTAGTCATTGCGTCTCCAAAGGTTGCAATATCTTCATTCCTACCAAAAACAATTAGCAGGTCGTCCTTTTTTATTTTAGTATCATTAGCAGGAAGTCCAATTACTTCTTTTTTCTTTAACTGATTTCCTAAAAAGTTCTTTTTATTGCAAGGGCGAATAATGGTAACAACATTTAAATTATACTGTTTTCTAAAATCTAAATCTTGAAGCGATTTATCCTGAAAAGAGTCATTTACCTTTACTTCAGAAATCGAATATTCATCATCTAAATTAAAATTATCGAGTACATTTCTTAAGTTTATTTTTCCTGTAAGATTTGCAGCAGCTTCTTGTTCTGGGTGGATAATATGCTCAATTCCCATAGCTTTAAGTACGGTGTCATGCACAGGAGATAGGGACCTACTGATAATTTTAGCTGAAAATTTTTCTTTTAAAATTGCAGTGGTAATAATAGCAGCTCCTTCATGTTCTCCAATAGCAACTACTGCAATATGTGTGTCTTTTAGCGGAAGAGAATCGTATGCCAATTCGTTGGTTGCATCTAAGCAAATGGTGTGGGCAATTTTATCTTTTAATAGATTTACCTTCTCCATTTTTAGATCTACTCCAATTACTTCATTTCCCGATTCGGTAAGCTTTAAAGCTAAAGAACTTCCAAAATTTCCTAAACCAAAGATGATAATCTTCACGCGAATAAATTTAAGTTAAACATTCAGTTTTCAATACTTTCAATAATTATGCAAGCAATTTTTACTTTTTAAAATGCTTTTAGCACAGGTCTTGGTTATACTTAATCCCTTTGTGGGGAGGTCATAATTAGTTAATTAATATATTTTCCTTTGGATATTCATAAAACTGATTATTCATCTGTCTTAAAAATCCAATAAGAATATTAAGCATTCCTATACGCCCTATAAACATTACAACAATAATAACCGTTTTGCTTGGATAGCTTAAATGAGGCGTTAAATTTAAGCTTAGTCCAACTGTACTGTATGCAGAAAACGATTCAAAAGCAACAGAAATCAAATCTCTTTCTGGTTCAAAAAACAGTAACAATAAAATAGCAATACCAATAGTTATTAACGAAATAGAAACAATAGCAAAAGCTCTGTTCAACGTGGCATTGCTAATACATCTGGTTCCAATTTCTATTCTTTTTTTATTTCTAGCAATGGCAAAAATATTTAAAGTTGCTAATGCAAAGGTAGTAGTTTTAATACCTCCTGCCGTAGATGCTGGCGAACCTCCAATCCACATTAATAATATTACAAATAGTAATGATGGCATTGTTAAATGTGAATAATCTATGGTATTAAAGCCCGCAGTTCTTGGGGTTACAGCTTGAAATGCCGTAGCTGTTATTTTTCCAAAAGCAGTATGGTGTTCTCCAAGTGTATTGGTTCCTTCAGAAAAATGGAAAAAAGTAAACCCAGCTAAAAGCAACAGTAGCGTTGTAGCCATTACTATTTTAGAATTTAGTGTAAGGAGTCTTACTAAATATTTTTTGTGCTCTTTGGTAAAGAGATTTAAGATATATAGTTTGATGTAATTATAAAAATTGAAAACAATATTGTAGCCTAAACCTCCAAATATAATGAGGAACATAATTACCCATTGGAATGGATAATCAAAACGTAAATTTTCATTAAATAGTCCATCTGGGGCATTAGAAAATCCTGCGTTACAAAATGCTGAGATAGAGTGAAAGATGCTAAAAAATATAGGATGTTCTAAATTTGATAAATCATCAATAGAAAAATAGATAAAAATAGCTCCAATCCCTTCTAAGGAAAAAGTAAAAAGCACAATATTCATTGCAAATTTTAAAGTGTCTTTTAGCGTTTCCGAAGCTACGTAGTCTTTTACATACAGCGTTTCTTTAAAAGAAGATCCCCCTTTAAAAAAGTAAGCAAAAAAGGAAGTAAAAGTTAAGATTCCTAATCCGCCTAATTGAATTAAAAATAGGATAACTCCCTGTCCAAAAAGTGTAAAATCTGTTGAGGTATCCATAACTGCCAATCCTGTTACACAAACGGCACTTGTGGAGGTGAAAAAGGCATCAATAAAGTTAATTTCTCCAACTGTAGTTGCTTTTGGGAGCATTAATAAAAACGCTCCTAACAAATCAAATATAAAAAAGCTACCTACAAATAAGATAGCTGGGTTGAAATATACACTGTATAAATATCTGATTAAAATGGTAAGTCTTAATACTAAATAAAGTAGTAAAGCACCTTCTAAAAAGGGTTTTATTTTATATAAATAGTGTTCTAAAACATGGTGAGAAGCAAAAATATATACAAAAATGCTAAGTAACACAACAGAAGCAAAGATACTTACGTACGTAAGGCTTATGAGCTTTCTGGTTTTGTCTTTTTGGATAAAATAACGATATATATTAGTGCCTAAAAGAATTAAAATTAAAGCACTTATAATAATAAGTTTATGTGTTCTAAATTTTTCGTACACAAAGAAGCCAAAATCGAAAATTAGAAAGCTAATCACGATAAAGTCAATTATTAAGAAAAACAGTCTTTGTGGACTTAATTTTTTCACACGAGTAAATTTAATTTTTTATATAATTAAGTAAAGAATCATTATCTATATAATCCCTTCGCTTTATTCAACTCCTCTTCTAAAGGCAACTATACTTTGACTCAGCTCAGTACGGAGCTTGGTTGTTATAAAACCTTCTGTGAGGGTTTTATAAGCTTAATTCTTTTTTAAGTTTTATCATAATTTCTTCACCACCTTCTTTAAGGATTTCTTGAGCGCATAAGGCACCAAGGCCTTCGCAATTCTCTATGAGAATCCTTTTTTCTACGGTTACTTTATGTTTTCCATCTAAAGAGAACAAACCACCAATAAAAGTTACATAATCAATATCTATTACTGCAAGCGCCCCAATTGGTGCCGTGCAGCCACCCTCTAAAGTACTTAAAAATTCTCTCTCTATAGTGGTGCAGATGTCAGTTTCGTAATCGTTTAATGTTTCTATAGCCTTGCGTGTGGATTTATCGTTTTCCATGGCCACCACTAGCATTGCTCCTTGTGCCGGAGCAGGAATCATCCAATCTAGTACCATATGATTTTGTGGTTTTAAATTAATTCTTTCCAATCCTGCGGCTGCAAATATGGCTCCACTCCAGTCGTTGTTTTGTAGTTTCTCTAATCGGGTATTTACATTCCCACGTAAATCTACAATAGTGTGCTTTGGGTATCTATTAAGCCATTGCGCTTTTCTACGTAAACTTCCTGTTGCAATTGTAGCATGTTTGGCAAACTCTTTTGGTTTGTCTTTATGTAATAATATGTCAAAAGTATTTGCTCTAGGCAACACAGCTGCTTTTACAATGTTTTTAGGGAGTTTTGTAGGAACATCTTTCATACTATGAACGGCTATATCTACAGTCCCATTTAACATAGCTACGTCTAATGTTTTTGTAAAAACCCCTGTAATTCCTAATTCGTGTAATGGTTTATCTAAAATAAGATCTCCATCGGATTTCACAGGAACAATAACAGACTCAAATCCGTTTTTTGCTAATAAATCTTTTACATGGTTAGCCTGCCATAGTGCTAATTCACTATCGCGAGTTCCAATTCTAATTACGTTATTCATTTTGAAGTCTCTAATTGAAACACTTTTTTAATTAGTTCAATGCTTTCGTCGGAGGTGTTCGAACTGTCTTTTAAATGGTTGGCGAAGTGTGTTGTAATTTTCTGAATAATTCGATTGCTGATAATTTCTGCCTGTTCATCATTAAAATCGTTGATTTTTTTACGTTGAAAGTCAATTTCAGCATCTTTCATTGTTTTTAACTTCTTCTTTAAAGCTTTAATTGTGGGGGCAAATTTTCTTGTTTCTAACCAATGTTTAAAATCAGTTTCTACCTCTTCAATAATACTTTCTGCTTTTGGAATAAATTGCTCTCTTCTTTTTAGCGTATCATCTGTAATTTTTGATAACTGATCCAAATGTACCAAAGTAATATTTTCTAACTCTTCTACATTTGTATCTACATTTTGGGGGATAGACAAGTCCAAAATTAATAAATCTTTTGAAGTATGTATAAGTTCTTTTGCAATGGTAGGCTTCTGTGCTCCCGTTGCCACAATAAGGACATCACTTTTTCTTATTTCTTCCTGTAAATCACTGTATTCTTTTACAATAAGATTAAACTTCCCAGCAATTTTTTCGGCTTTATTTTTTGTTCTATTAATTAAAACAATATGATCGTTCTTGGTGTGTTTTACTAAATTCTCACAGGTATTGCGACCTATTTTTCCCGTTCCGAATAATAAAATATTCTTTTCTGAAATGTTTGGAATTTTGGCCAAAATATATTGTACCGAAGCAAAAGCCACAGAGGTAGCCCCCGAAGAAATTTCTGTTTCATTTTTAATACGTTTACTTGCTTGAATTACACAATTACACAAACGTTCTAAAAAATGATTGGTAAGATTCCGTGCTTTTGAAGCAATAAAACTTTGTTTAATCTGACTGATAATTTCAAAATCTCCCAGAATCTGACTATCAAGTCCTGTTCCAACTCTAAACAAATGCGAAATAGCTTCGTTGTTTTTATACACATAACCTATTTGCTGAAATTCATCTACAGTTCCGTTAGAATTTCCGCACAACAATTGTATTAATTGAAAAGGATGTTGAGCAAATCCGTAAATTTCGGTTCGATTGCAAGTAGACGTTACCAAAATACCATCTATACCAGCAGATTGAGCTTGATCCAAAAGCGCATTCTTTGCAGTTTCGTCCAAACTAAATTTTCCTCTCAATCCGGCATCAGCTTTTTTGTAGCTAATTCCGATGATGTAAAAAGATCTATGTTTTGAAATATTATAAGCTTCCATTCAGTTTTTTCTGAAGTCGGAGCAAAATTATATTTTAAAGATGTATAAAAATAACGCTAGAAGAACTTTTTATGTCGCTTTAGGAAAAACACTCGCCTTTTGATTTGATATACCGCAAAATACCGTATTTTTGAAGTGAATTAAGTGATTGACGAATTATTTGTTTAGAACAATTCTAAATAATATGATTTGTTTTTACTACAAATGTAGGTTTAAAAAATAACGCTATAAGTGCTATGGAGGAAATTATAATTGAAGATGGATTTACATTATTGAAGCTTCAAAATGAAGCTCATGATATTCAGCATATTACTAAGCAAATAGATAGTAGTTTTATTCAATTTCACTTCTGCTTAAAAGGGAGTGCTATCTTTCATTTTAATCAAGGAAATTATGCCTTGGACTTAAAAGAGGAGGAAGCATTGATACTTTATAATCCGCAACGGGATTTACCAATTAATCTAGAATTAAATTCTAAAACTTGGTTAATCTCAATATTGATTCCCATAAAAAAGTTTCATTCTTTGTTTTCTTCTGAAGCAAATTATATTCATTTTCTGGATGATGACAATATTGATAAAAAGTATTACAACACCTCTCCAATTACACCTGTAATGTCTGTGGTGTTGAGTCAGATGATGAATTATAACCTCCATCAGTCTATAAAAAGTTTGTATTTAAAAGGGAAAGTATACGAGTTGTTAGGTCTTTATTTTAACAAACCTGAAGATGCAGATATAGAACAGTGCCCTTTTTTAATAGACGAAGATAACGTACGCCGTATTAGAAAAGCAAAAGATATAGTTATTGCCCGAATGGCAGAACCGCCTTCATTACAAGAACTATCGGATGAGATAGGACTTAATTTAAAACGATTAAAAGAAGGTTTTAAACAAGTTTATGGAGATTCTGTTTATAGTTTTTTATTTGATTATAAAATGGAATATGCTCGTAAAATGCTTGAAACAGGCGATTCTAATGTAAATGAAGTAGGTTTAAAAGTAGGATATAGTACGGCTAGTCATTTTATTGCTGCTTTTAAAAAGAAGTATGGAACTACGCCTAAAAAATATATTATGGCATTAAATCAATAAATTAGAACACAAAACCAACACCAAGAATGAAACACTTACTATTCAGTTTCATCCTACTTATTTTTATAGGATGTAAAGAAAATTCATCAGCAAATAATAAAAGTGAAACTGATTTTGCAATTGAAAAAGAAGAAGTTGCTTCAGAAGAGCATGTTTTAGTATTTACAAAAACAGCAGGCTTTAGACATAAATCTATTGAAGCAGGAGTAGCATTAATTAAAAAATTAGGAAAAGAAAATCATTTTTATGTAGACCATACCGAAGACTCATTGCAGTTTTCTACAGAGAATTTAAAAAAATATGATATGGTCATGTTTTTGTCTACAACTTTAGATGTTTTAGGCGATGCAGAGCAAGATGCTTTTAAAAAATATATTCAACAGGGAGGAAGTTTTATGGGGATTCATGCGGCCTCAGACACCGAATATACATGGCCTTGGTATGGTAAACTAGTAGGCGCTTACTTTGAAAACCATCCAAGTGGTACGCCAGAGGCAACAATCAAGGTTTTAGATAGAAGTCATATCTCCACAAAAATGCTTCCCGAGTCTTGGGTTAGAAAAGATGAATGGTATAATTTTAAAAATATCAATCCAGCTATTCATGTGTTGATGAATTTAGAGGAATCTTCTTATAAAGGAGGAACCAATGGAGAAAACCATCCAATTGCTTGGTATCATGAGTTTGATGGAGGGCGCTCTTTTTATACTGGTGGCGGACATTCCATCGAATCTTTTTCTGAGCCATTATTTGTGGAGCACGTATTAGGTGGGATTTTTTATTGTTTAAATAGGAAAAGTTAAGACGAATTTCGTAAAATATGAATCGATAATTTCTATGATACTATAAAAATCTAAACGGGGAAACAGGCATTATAAAAACATCAAAAAGAGTACTTTTGCAAAGTAAATTACCTCGGAATAAGTTGACGAGGTATCAAAAGGAAAAATTAAAAAACATTCCGAAGCAAGTCCTTCGTTAAACTAAGGGCAGACTTTGGAGCATTCAAATCTCGATTATCGGGTAAATATAGATAGTAGCATTCATGAAGGGAGTTTTATTAGTGAATTTGGGTTCTCCAGATTCTACAGATCCAAAAGATGTAAAGAAATATTTAGAAGAATTTCTAATGGACGAACGCGTAATAGATATGCCTTTATGGTTGCGTACGTTTATTGTAAAAGGCATTATTTTAAATACGCGACCGAAAAAATCGGCTGCTGCATACCAAAAGATTTGGTGGGAAGAAGGTTCGCCATTAATTGTGCTTTCCGAACGCTTACAAAATAAAGTAGATGCGCTTACGAGTGTGCCGGTAGCTTTGGCTATGCGTTACGGAAACCCTTCTATACATAGTGGTTTGGAGGCTTTAAAAAATGAAGGAGTAGATGAGGTGTTGCTAATTCCTCTCTATCCGCAGTTTGCTATGGCTACTACGGAAACTATTTTGGTGTTGGCAGAAGAAATTCGTCAAAATCATTTCCCAGAAATGCAGTTTACCAATGTGCCTGCTTTTTATAATCATCCAGATTATATCCGTGTTTTAGCAGAGTCTATTCAGGAGAACTTACAAGATAAAGATTGGGAACATGTGTTGTTTTCATACCATGGAGTTCCAGAGCGACACATAAAAAAATCGGATATTACAAAATCTCATTGTAAAATAGATGGACAATGTTGTCAAACGGCATCACCTGCACATCAATTTTGTTATCGTCATCAATGTTACGAAACTACAAGACAAGTTGCCGAATATTTAGAATTAAAAGAAGGAAGTTATACCACTTCTTTTCAATCGCGTTTAGGAATCGATCCTTGGTTACAACCTTTTACAGATAAAACTATTAATAGTTTTCCTGAAAAAGGAATTAAAAAACTTGCTGTAATTACCCCTGCTTTTGTTTCTGATTGTTTAGAAACATTAGAAGAAATTGGAATGGAAGCACGTCATGAATTTAAAGAAAATGGGGGAGAGGAGTTCCATCTAGTTCCTTGTTTAAATGATGATGAGGCATGGATAAAAGTGCTTTCTCGTTGGATTGATGAGTGGGCACACAATACGGTAACCGCATAGCATAAAATGGCAAAAACAACATCTAAAGAATTAGGGACAGATTCCATTGGAAGGCTGTTGGTAAAACAGGCTGTTCCAGCGTCTATAGGGATTCTGGTAATGTCTCTAAATATATTAGTTGACACTATTTTTGTAGGAAATTGGATTGGCTCTGTGGCCATAGCCGCCATCAATGTAGTGTTGCCTGTTTCTTTTTTTATTGCCGCTTTAGGAATGGCTATTGGAATTGGGGGTTCGTCTATTATTTCAAGGGCATTAGGAGCGGAAGACAGTTCAAAAGCGTTGAAAACCTTTGGGAATCAAATTACATTAACGCTTTTGCTTACCAGTATTTTTGTTGTGGGAGGCTTATATTTTATTGATGGTATTATTCCAAGTTTTGGAGGAAAGGGAGCTATTTTTGAGCCTGCTAAAATCTATTATAAAATTGTATTGTATGGGGTTCCATTTTTAGCACTTTCCATGCTTGGTAATAATGTAATTAGAGCTGAAGGAAAGCCTAAGTTTGCTATGGTGGCAATGATTATTCCATCCTTAGGAAATTTAATTTTTGATTACCTTTTTATCAATGTTTTGGATTACGGAATGGAAGGGGCTGCATGGGCTACTTCGGGGTCGTATATTTGTTGTTTTGTATATATTTTGTGGTTCTTTTTATCGAAAAATTCAGAACTGAAAATTAAATTTACTCACTTCGGATTGAATAAAAATATTGTTACTGAAATAGCTTCTTTGGGAGGCGTTACGCTTGCACGACAAGCAGTGGTAAGTGTTACATATCTGTTTTTGAATAATATTTTATTTGAACTTGGCGGCGCTTCTTCGGTTACCGTTTATGCCATTATTGGACGGATGCTTATGTTTGCATTATTTCCAGTTTTAGGAATTACGCAAGGTTTCTTACCAATTGCAGGGTTTAATTATGGAGCCGAAAAATACCAACGCGTTCGAGAATCTATAAATACAGCCATTAAATACGCTATGATTTTGGGGTTTTTAATTTTTATTTTGATAATGATTTTTCCTGAAACCATTACCAGTATTTTTACCAATGACGGAGAGGTTCTTTCAAAAGCACCAGGAGCAATGCGATGGGTTTTTATGGCTACACCAATTGTGGTTATTCAGCTAATAGGTTCTGCATATTTTCAGGCTATTGGAAAAGCAACTCCAGCCTTGTTACTTACGTTAACAAGACAGGGTTTTTTCTTTATTCCGCTTATATTGATTTTACCAAAATTTTATGGAGAATTAGGAGTTTGGATTTCATTTCCTATTGCAGATACATTGGCTACTATTGTAACGGGGTATTTTTTAAATAGAGAAATTAAACGGACTTTAAAGGTTACTCCAACCGTAGAGGCTTAGTTATTTGTTAGTACATTTGTTTATAGAAAAGGATATAAAATGGTAGATTATTACAATTACATAAAATCTTTACATTTAATTTTTGTAATCACTTGGTTTGCTGGACTATTTTATATTCCACGTCTTTTTGTATATCAAATAGAAGCTTTTTATAAGCCTTCACCAGAGAAAGAAATTCTAGGAAAGCAACTTAAATTAATGGCAAAACGTTTGTGGTTTATTATTACTTGGCCTTCTGCTATTCTCGCAGTAATTTTTGCTATTTGGTTGCTTATTTTAGCTCCAGCATTTCTACAGCAAAGCTGGATGCATGTAAAACTACTGTTTGTTTTTTTACTGATTTTATATCATCTAAAAACACATCAAATATTTAAACAACTGCAAGTGGATAATGTAAAATACACCTCTCGTTTTATGCGTATTTGGAATGAAGGTGCAACAATTATCCTTTTTTCAGTAGTTTTTTTAGTGATTCTTAAAAATAGTATTAATTGGATTTTTGGGGTAATAGGAATCTTTTTATTAGCTATATTATTGATGCTTGGGATTAAACTTTACAAAAGAATTCAAGATAAAAATCCGGAGGCATAATAATTTTATAAGGAGTGTTATTGTTCTACAGAAACATCTTCAATAGTATTTTCTCCTTCTACATCGTCAACATGAAGTAGCGCCCGCAACATTGGATCGCTATCTTTTAAGATTTGTTGTTGAGCATTTTCTCCGTATAATTGCTCGGCTAAGGTAGCTTTTATATGCAGTTTTAAATTCTCTCGATATGGGTTTAGATCTATTTGTAGACCTCTATCTTCAGCGTAATAAAGAAAAGCATCTACAGTTTCTTCATCTATGTTTACATTATTTATAAAATCTTCTTCAGAAGTTTCTGCATAAATATCTCGGTTTCTATCAAGGTATTCGAAAACGTAAAAAGACATAAATCCAGAATCGAGCATGGTATTAACCCAAGCCTCTTCCTGACTCCCTTCTATTGGCACAAAAACATCAGGAATAATTCCACCACCCCCGTATACAATTTTTCCTTTAGGAGTTTTAAAAATAAGAGAATCTGCTACTTTAATGCTGTCTGCCGAACGAAGTTCTCCATTTTCGTACCTTTTATAAAACTGTTGGTAGTAATCTTTAGTTCCGTTTTCATAAGAGCGTTGAATAGATCTTCCAGTAGGAGTGTAATAGCGAGAAACAGTAAGGCGGACAGACGAACCGTCTCCTAGTCCCATCTCTCGTTGTACGAGTCCCTTTCCAAAAGAACGGCGACCAATAATTGTTCCGCGGTCGTTATCCTGAATCGCTCCAGCAACAATTTCACTAGCAGAAGCAGATTTTTCATTTATCAAAATATATATTTCGCCTTCTTCAAAGTCTCCTTTTTTTGAAGCATATGCTTTTTGAATTGCACCACTTTTATTTTTGGTGAATAAAATTAATTTATCGTCCTCCAAAAACTCATCTGCAATTTGCTCTGCAATGCCTAGATAGCCTCCAGGGTTATTTCTTAAATCTAAGGCTAGTTTATCAATCCCTTTTTCTTGAAGTGAATTGAGGGCTTCTTTAAATTCTTTGTAGGTGCTTTCTGCAAAACGATTAATTTTTATGTATCCAAAATTCTCGTTAATCATGTAAAAAGCATCCACACTTTTTAAAGGAACTTCAGACCTTTTTATAGTTAGCGTTACTATTTTATCTTCTGAGGGTCTGTAAATAGTAAGTTTTACATTGGTTTTATTATCCCCTTTTAAAGTGTTTACAATTTCTTGGCTGCTAAGTTTTTTTCCATACAAGGTATCGGTATCTGCTACTAAAATTCTATCGCCTGCTTTTACACCTGCTTTTATGCTTGGACCATTTTTTATTGGTTTAATAACGGCTAGCGTGTCTTTGTACATATAAAAGCTTATTCCAACACCAACAAAATCCCCTTTCATACTTTCGGCCACTTTTTCAACTTGTGCCTTTGGAATATATACGGAATGTGGGTCTAGTTTATCCAGAATATTATTAACGGTAACATCTACAATGCTATCGGTATTAACATCGTCTACATATTCGTAGTCAATGTAATCTATTAGCCGATTTAGTTTGTCTTTTTTGGAATTTGTAGAGAAAAGTCTTTCAGGACTATCGTTAAAGTTTAATTTTCCGCCAATAAAAATACCTGCTGCCAAGGCTGCACATATAAATAGTGGCAATAAATAGCTTTTGTTTTTTAACATATGCTCACTCAGTGAGGGTTTATGTTCGAACACATGCCTAATGTTATGAGCAGGTGCGAACGAATTTTATTAATAATTAAAGGCTTTAAAAAAACTTATTCTTCTTCTAAATTTTCAAGATGAACCAATTCTACTCCTGCTCTTTCTAAAAATAACAAGCCTTCATCATCTTTATAAGCACGAGTATAAACTACCCTTTTAATTCCAGCTTGATGCACTAATTTGCTACATTCTTTACAAGGAGAAAGTGTTATATATAACGTAGCTCCTTTACAAGATTGTGTAGACGAGGCTACTTTTAAAATAGCATTGGCTTCTGCATGTAAAACGTACCATTTTGTAAAATGTTCTTCATTTTCGCATTCATTTTCAAATCCTGTTGGTGTTCCGTTATAGCCATCAGAAATTATCATTCTATCCTTTACAATAATTGCGCCAACTTGTTTTCGTTTACAATGAGATAGTTTTCCCCATTCTTGAGCCATTCTTAAGTAGGCACGGTCATATCTTGCTTGCTTTTTTTGAGCCATTCTTTTGCAGTCATTACCTCTATTTTAAGAGGGATAAATAATTCAAGATTAAGGTATATACATAGTGCCAACCATTATGAGCAACTTAATGTATTAATATAGTACATTTCTATTAAATTAAGCGCTAATAGTTATGAGTTAATAGGAAACTACTTTTTTATATAGCCTTTTATTTCGAAACGAAGATAAAGGCTTTGTTGTTTAATTACAATAACAAAGAAGTTAATTTTATCCTATAAAATAGATGTGAAGTTTCTTTAACTGAAAGCACATGAGTTTATTAGCATCGGAATAACAAACCCAACAACGATAGAAGAAATTACCATAATCCAATCTCGTTTATTGAATCTGAAGATAGACTGACAGATAAATCCTAATATCAATACAATTAAAACTACAATAATTTGAGAAGCTTCAATTCCTAAAGCAAATTCCAAAAGCGGAATCATTTTATTAGAAGAACTGGCTACAATTTGTTTAAAATAAGTAGAAAATCCTAATCCGTGAATCAACCCGAAGAATAATGTAGTAAAAAAAGTAAGACCAAATTTTTCTTTTCTTGCTCCCTTCCCAGCAGTAAAAATATTAAATACTGCTGTTACAAATATAGTTACAGGAATTAAACATTCTACTAAATTAGAACTTACAGATACTACGCCATAGGTTGCTAGGATTAGCGAAACGGTATGACCTACAGTAAACATTGTTACTAACCATAATATTTTTTTCCAATTGGAAAAGGTATAAGGCACTGTTAAGGCTATAAAAAACAGGATATGATCGTATGCGTTTATATCCAGTACATGGTTAAGTCCAAGTTTAAAATAGAACCAAAATTGATCCATAGATTGTAATTAAAGGGTTTTTCAAATTTACTATTATTTTATAAATGGAATTCATTTTTTAAAAATTCCTTTAATATAATATCCTTTTAAGTGTTATAAATTTCTACATACTAAAGCTTTTCAGTTAGATAAAATAATTTATTTAAATTTAGTCTAAATAAAATTTCAGATGATATACTATGATTTTATATTTGCTTTTTATTTAGGATAATTCCTTTTTAATAGGACTCATATTTTTAGCTTGTTTAGCGACTTTGTAAATGAAAGTTTATAAGGTCGCTTTCTAAGTTATTACTCATAAAAGAAATAAAATGGCAAAAAAGAAAACTTACGGCTTTAGAAAGTTTATAAACGATGTACATCTTTGGTTAGGGATAGGAAGTGGAATTGTACTTTTTTTGGTATGCTTTAGCGGAACTTTTTTAGCTTTTGAGCATGAAATCAAAGATTTATTTACTGAAAAAATGGTAGTTACTCCTACCGAAAATGTAAAATCTATTACCGAGTTAACTTCTTTAGTAAAAAATAATGTAGATGGAGAACTTAGTCGTGTTACACTTCCTTCTAATGCTAAGGAACCATATATTTTTACCATAAAAACAAGTCCAAAAGATCGAAGAGGAACTGCATTTTATGTAAATCCTTATACCGCTGAAATTCTAAAAGCACCAAAATCTAGTGCCGATGGTTTTATGATGTTTATGTTTAGAATGCATCGTTGGATTATGCTCGATGTACCCATTGGAAGACCTATTGTTGGAATTGCTACCATTATATTTTTAATACTTTCTGTTACTGGAATTGTGCTTTGGTTTCCTAAAAAAGTAAAATGGAAAAACATGAAAAGTGGTTTTAAAATTAAAATGAATGCGAATTGGAAACGTGTCAACCATGATTTACACAATACATTAGGGTTTTACGCTTGTATTTTTATAGTAATTATGGGGCTAACAGGACTTTGTTGGTGGTTTGAAGGGTATCGAGAAGGCTTAGGAAATTTAATTGGAGCCAAGATTTTTAATCGTGGGGGAGGACCAAAATTAGAAGCAAAAGCCAGTGATGGAGCAACTATTTCCTTAGAAGAAGCAATTGCTATTTCTCAACAAGAGTTTGACTATGAAGGGGACACCCGTATTTCTTTTCCGAATGAAAGAAGTGAGTTTTACAATATAAGTAAAAACAATGCAGCATCTTTTTCTCCTGTTACTTCAGATGTTTTAACATTAGATGTGTACGGTAATGTGTTGAACAAAGAATATTTTAACAACAAGCCTTTAAATGTTAGAATAGCCAGCCTAATTAAGCCACTGCATACAGGAGAAATTTTTGGGATGTTTTCTAAAATAATCTATTTTTTAGCCTGTTTAATAGCCACAAGCTTACCCATTACAGGAACTTTAATATGGATTAATAAAATGAAGAAAAAGAAAAAGTAATTAATACCAATACAAAGCTACCAGTACTAGCCATCGGTTTTATTTTTTTTTAATGAGTTTATCAATTCGTCTTTTATTTTCTTGTTGTAATAATGAAGGGTATAAATTCATTAAAAGATTCACAAGCATAATGATTAGTCCTAATAAGAAACTTTGGGTAAAGCCTTTATAAATGGCAATAATTGAAACAAAAATAAATGCTATTAAGTGACTTATTTCTGCTATAGTCATTTCTTTACGGACTTCTCTTAAATTCATTTTTTTATTTTTCAATGTAATTTTCTGATTGAAGAACTTAAAAAAGGTGTTTTTTACAATCCATTTGAAATATGATAGTCCAATGTTATTATTCAGAGTTTCACTTTCAATAAAATTGAAATTTGATATTTTTTTATAGAATTCAGTTTTTACCAGGATGCTATTAAATAGCATTCCAACTATCCATGATATAAATGATATTGATATTCCAAATACTAAATACTTTATCATGAGTTTTTATGAGTTAATTATAACTTAGATTAATTTCCATTTTTTACTTGCATTTTAATTTCATCTATCAATTCATCATTATAACCATCCCATTTTTCTACAACTGTTCCATTCTGATCAAATAAATAGTATGTTGGTGTTCCATAAACATGATATTTTGTATAGACATTACTATACCTCCCATTTTTGGCATATAAGCTATTCCATGTTAGGTTATTAGATTTGTATTTATCAATCCAATCCTTTTTGTCATTATCAATGTTTACCGTTATAATTTCTAAACTATCACTTTGTTCTTTTGAAAGTTTTTTGATTTCTGGGAGCGCTTTGAAGCACCAGCCGCAATAATTAGAAGAGAATTCTAAAAGAACATATTTATTTTTGAAAAAATCTGAAAAAGGAACTTGTTTTCCATTCTGATTCTCTGCAGTGAAATCATAAAATTTATCTCCTTTTTCTAACGGTTTGTTTTCTAAATAGGTTTTTAAGACTTTGACATATTTTGAGTTTTTATAATCAGAAGTAAGTTTTGCGATTTGATTTTCTATAAATTTTTTAGAATAATAAGTCTTATAAGTAATAAGCTCTGTAAGAGCATAATCTGAATTTATATTATCCTCGATAAATTTCTTCCTTATTTGATCTGTTTGGTTGTCAATTTTGGTAATAATCCCGTTTTCTCTCGACCAATATGCATTTTGTAAACTATCATTCCATTTTCCTTCTTGTCTTAAGGTAAACATTTTTTGTAATTTTTTGTTTCGCTCTTTATTCAAAGCCCGAGTTTGACTATCAAGGATAGATTTATATTTTTGATATTTTGAACCAGTTATAGTTAAGGCATCTGGAAAATCTTTCTTACTACCAGAAATTTTCACATCTTCATTACCAATAAAAATAAAGGTGCTGCTAAAGTCGTTTGAATTTGACTTAATTTGAATATTGATAGTAGTAGGGGATTCTGCTATAAATCCTATAGAAGTAAACTGATTTTCTCTTAATGTTGTTGAGTCTAGAACCTTACCTGTACTTGTATCTGTGATTTTTACTTTTGAATTTTCTGGAAAACCTTCAAGCTTAGCTGAAATTTTAAAACTATCGTTAGATTTTTGGCAAGATGTAAAGAAAATTATGAGGCTTGAAATTGTTAAGAAAAGAATTTTTTTCATTTTAAATCGGATGGTTTTTTGTATTGTGAATTTTTCAAATAAAACAGTAATATTCCGTGGAACTTGAATTACTTATCAAATCAGAAAAAATCTAAAAGAGGAAATTACATATAATTTCTTTCTCAATTAAGTGTTTTTAAAGATATTAAAATTGAAGAAGAACAATAACTTATGAGAAACTAAGCTTAGTCTTTATATAGTATCTTGTTCACGCTGGCTACGGTTGTTATTTTGCAATTTCTTCTTTTACTATTTGATCTATCCAGTCCGATTTGTTGTCTAATTCAAAATTGGGTTTTATTCCAATATTTTCATATCTGCCATACTTACCAGAACGTTTTGTAGATAACACAACGTTATATTTTAAACAATTTGTTTTAGCTGAAAATGAATTATTTCCATATCCATATGCAACCATTCCTCTTGAATTTTCTCCTGCTATAATAGTTCTTTTGTCTTCTTTTAAAGCCAAGGTGGCTAATTCTGCAGAGCTCCCAGTTTTGAAATTTATTAAAACGTATATTTTTCGGATTGTTTTGTTTCTTTTTAAGGATTTAATTAATGGTTTTAGTTGATTTATAGAGCCGCCACCATTGTTTCTTAAATCAATTATAAGATTTTCTCTAGTTAATTTTTCTAAGTTATTTTCGTAAAAAGTAGCAGCTTCTTTCATTAAACTACTAGTTCTTCTTAAAGTCTTGATTCCAACGTAATCAAAGGAAGAGTTTATTGATTTATAGGTAAAATTATCTTTAAAATTCTTGTTGAAAAAGTAATTATTACTCTTGTTCCAAAACGTTGAATGAATTCTGCCATTTAAGATTTCAATGTTTTTTTGATAGAATAACAAGCCATTTTGAAAATATTCGAAAATCTCGAAATTATTATTGGCTGTTTTTTCAATTCGGAGTCTTATTTTTCCTTTTTTCCACTCCTTTGAATCCGACTTTAGTGTAATTCCATACCAAATAGTATCATTTTCTTTTTGCACTAAAACTTTATCACTTCCAGCATAATAAATCCCCGAAACTTGATCTGTACTTTTTAGTGTAGTATCGATTTCTTTTGAATACGTAGGTACATTTTCAGTAATATTATCTGGGATGAAATAAACCTGATTATGTTTGTCCTCAATAAAGGAAATATACTTTTGTAAATAGCCAACACAAAAGAACTTACTCAAACTATCGTTTGCTATTTCGCGTTTAATTTCTTCTTTCCATACATTGAAATCCGATTCTCTAGCTTCTTTTTTAATTTGTGTTTTATAACTTTTGGAGTTTTTAATAAGCTTGGACATGGTGTCAAGTTCATCAATGCAATTACAATCTTGCCCTTGACTGTAAACTAGACTTATTATAAGGAATAATAAAAGTGGTAAATTCTTTTTAATCATATAAGTGTTTTCAAAATTTTTCTGATAGGGGTTAACATTTAAGAGCAGACTTAATTACGAGTTTAAGCATCTAATTTAGCAAATAGTTATAGAATAGAAAATTAGAGTTATGAATGAAGGTATGAGAGAAGAGGTAGCAGAGAAAAGATAACAGATAAAAGATTTTAAAGTAGTTTGTAAGGTTGAAAGTTTGTAAAGTAGAAAGGATAAGGAGTGCGAAGTCTGTAGTAAAAAGTTATGCTGTTATAAAGAAAAAAACTACTAATTGAGCACATCCGACTCCCGACTTCGGTCTTCTGACTTTTTCACATCATCAAATTGACAGATTCATAACTTTGCGCCTCTGTCCCTCTGCCACTTTGCCCCTTTGCATCTTTGAGCTTAAAGTTTGTAAAGTAAAAAGTTAATGAGTTAAGAAAAATAAATTTTTCAACAATTAACTACCTAAATCCCCCTTTCTTTCTGAATCTGCTCATAAGCACGTTGTACTTCTTTGAACTTTTCTTCGGCACCTTTTTTAATAGCTTGGTCGTTGCTTCGAACTTTGTCTGGATGGTATTTTTTTACCATTTGTCGGTAGGCAGATTTTACATCTGCATCGCTAGCATTTGGACTAACTTCTAGGATTTTATAGGCATTATCTGCCGCTTCTATAAACATTGCCATAATACTTTCAAAATCGCGATAATGGACTTTTAAATAACCAGCAATTTCTCTAATTTTTAAAGTTTCAGATTGCGTTACTGCACCGTCTGCTTTAGCAATTCCGAAGAGAAAATGAATTAATTGTACGCGAGTTTCGTAACGAGTACGTTGGTTGAGGTATGCACAAATACGTTCCGCAGAAATCTCTTTTTTTTTAACTACTTCATTAAAAGTTCTAAAAACAGCATTGGCTTTATCTTTTCCGTAGGTGGTAACAAAATAAGAACGCACATATTGCAGTTCATTTTCATTTACTTTGCCATCGGCTTTAATTACAATAGAACACAGCGAGAGTAAATTAAGTTCAAAATCGGCCGGAGAAACTTCTTTTCTATCATTAAAAACAGTTTCTACATTAATGCCTCCATTTTTAAAACTGTCAATTACACTTCCTATAATAAAACCAATAATAGCTCCAGGGAATCTCAAAAAAAAGTATCCGCCAAAGGCAAGAATCCATTTAAACATATGTTGTTTTTTGTCTTAATTATCAATAAATACACAGAGGTATTTAATAGAAAGTTCAAATATAAGTTTAATTTGTTTTTAAGTAAAGAATCGGCTTTGTAGTTTGAAGAATTAAGCAGTTTCCTTCGAATTTTTTAAGTGGATACCTCAAGATAGTAGATTGTAATTGTAAGTAAATTCCTTTTTTACTGAATGGGGCGCAAAGTGTATGTTTTTATTTATCTTTGCGACAAAGAATTATAACTGAAATAAAAATTTAAAAATATAGCGATTATGTATCCAGCAGAATTAGTAAAACCAATGAAAGAAGACCTAGTTGTAGCAGGTTTTGAAGAGTTGCACACTCCTGCAGATGTAGATGCTGCCATGGACAAAAAGGGGACTACACTTGTTGTAGTAAATTCGGTTTGTGGTTGTGCGGCTGCCAATGCAAGACCAGGTGCTAAAATGAGTTTGAAAAATGCTAAAACTCCAGATAATTTATATACTGTTTTTGCAGGTTTTGATAAAGAAGCAACAGATCAAGCAAGAGGTTATATGTTACCATTTCCTCCGTCTTCACCATGTATGGCGTTGTTTAAAGATGGAGAATTAGTGCATATGTTAGAAAGACACCATATTGAAGGGCGTCCTGCAGAAATTATTGCAGACAATCTTACAGAAGCGTATAATGAGCACTGCTAAATTATAGCAAATGTTTTAAGTAATTTAAGACTTTAAAAGACCACGTTTATGCGTGGTTTTTTTATTTTTGCTGAACACTTTAAGCCTAATGTTGTGGAAAAAAGAATACTGTTTCTATGTACAGGAAATTACTATCGGAGTAGGTTTGCAGAAATTCTATTTAACTATTTAGCGGAAAAACAAGAATTGCCTTACAAAGCGTTCTCTAAAGGCTTACGTTTATCAAAACGAAATAAAGGGCCACTTTCTGTGTATACTGAAGATTATTTAACTACTCTTGATATAAATATATCGGGATATCTTAAAATGCCAATTCCAGTTTCAAGTGATGATTTTGAGTATTACCACCAAATTATTGCAATGGATGAAAAAGAACATCGTGCTTTAATGAAAACGTATTTTCCGGCAGCGGAGGATAACATAGAGTATTGGTCGTTTGCCGACGATTATATAGAAGCTCCAGCGCAAGTATTGCCAAAATTAGAAGGAAAAGTTCGTAATTTTGTAGCGCATTTAAAAAAAGAATAGTTGAGGTTTTACAACTCGGATAGCGTATAATTAATTTAAGACTGTATTGAAGTTGTAACATAGTATATCAAGCAAAATTTTATAATATATTCTCGAGATTCTTCGGGAACTTAGTGAAAGAATAATTATTTCTGAAAATTAGAATGAGAAAGATTTTAGCATATCCACTTACAGTTATCTATTTTATTTTCTTCGGACTTATATTGGTGATTTTTCATCCAATCCAATGGTTTTGTTTTAATGTTTTTGGATACCAAGCCCATAAAAAAAGCGTTGATGCCCTCAATTTCTGTTTAACATATTCGCTCTTGCTTTTAGGAAATAGAGTGAGCTTTAGAAATAAGTATAAAATAGCTACCGATAAACCTTGTATTGTTGTTGCCAATCATCAAAGTATGTACGATATATCTCCTATTATTTGGAATATGCGTAATCATCACCCAAAGTTTATCAGTAAAAAAGAACTAGGGAAAGGGATTCCTAGTATTTCATATAATTTGAGACATGGTGGTTCTGCTTTAATCGACAGAAAAGATAGAGATCAAGCCTTAAAAGCCATTATTAACCTTGCTAATTACGCAAAGGAGAATAACCGTTCGGTAGTTATATTTCCTGAAGGAACCCGTAGTAGAGATGGGAAGCCTAAGCCTTTTCAAACGGGCGGATTAAAAATATTATTGAAAAAACTACCCGATGCTCAAGTCGTGCCTATTTCTATAAATAATTCATGGAAAACCCTTCGTTATGGAAAATTCCCAATGGGGATAGGGGCGCATTTAACTTTTGATGTGCATGAGCCAATGGGAGCTAGAGACCTTCCGTTGGAAGAACTTATCGCTAAAATAGAAACCACAATTAGTAGTAATATTAATTATTAATTAGGAACTCGTTTAATGAAAAATACCGATGTAATAGAGCAGACTATTGCTTTTGTAAAAGAAACCTTGAAAGATGCTGAAGGCGGACACGATTGGTTTCATATTCAAAGAGTTTTTAAAAATTCACTTTTAATAGCTAAAGATGAGACTAAGGCAGATCCTCTAGTGGTGGGGCTTGGTGCTTTATTGCACGACATTGCCGATGCTAAATTTTACAATGGGGATGAAACAGTAGGGCCTAAAATAGCAAGTACATTCTTGAAAAGTATTAATGTGGAGGAAGCTATAATTGAACATGTAATTAATATTATCGAAAATATATCTTTTAAGGGAGGTAATTTTGAGCAGAAATTTAACTCTTTGGAGTTAGATATTGTCCAAGATGCAGATAGATTGGATGCTATAGGTGCTATTGGTATTGCCAGATGTTTTAACTATGGAGGATTTAAAAACCGTAAACTATATGATCCTGCCATTCCTCCAAAGCTGAATATGACTAGAGAGGAGTACAAAAAAAATGACGCTCCAACGATTAACCATTTCTATGAAAAGCTTTTATTGCTAAAGGATAAAATGAATACCAAATCGGGAAAAAAATTAGCTCAAAAGCGCCATGACTACATGGAAACGTTTTTAAAGCAATTTTACGATGAAGTAAATGGTGTTGTTTAGTCTAGCTCCTTCAAAAAGTCGTGTAAATTTTCCTCTGTGTTAAGGTTTAATTTTTTTCGTAGTCTATAGCGCAAGGTTTCTACCCCTCGAATGGAGATGTTAAGCAGCGGAGAAATTTCTTTGTTGGTTAAATCCATTTTTATAAAAGCACATAAACGTTGGTCTTTTTTTGATAACTTCGGATTTATATCTTTTAGCTTTTCAAAAAACTGATGGTGTATTTTTTCAAAGTTAACATCGAAAACTTCCATGTATTCTTCCCCAATTTTATGTTGATGTAATTTTCTAAATATATCAGAAATCTTATCTTTTGAGAGTTGTGTTTTTACAAGTTGGCGTAGTTCTTTTAAATCGCTTTGAAGCTCTTGAACAATGTCTTTTTTGTTTACTAATTGCATTGTATAATTAACCAATTCTTTGCTTTTGGTAATTACATCTTTTTCTAATATTTTTTTGTCTTCTTCTACTCTTTCTTTGTCGTGCTTTAATTTTAATCGCTCTATTTCTAGTTCAAGTAATTTTTTTGCTTTTAAGTTTTCTGCTTGAATCTTCAAATTCTCTTTTTCAAGATTCTTTTTAATTAATAAATAACCTATCCAAAGTGTAACTATAAGAGAAAGTATAATTAAAATTTTAAAAAATGCAGTTTGATACCATTTTGGAGTTACTACAAATGCAAAAGATGCAATTTTTCCTTTTACACCTTTTAAATCTCTGCTTCTAACATTAAAATTATACTTACCAGGTTGTAAATGCGAGTATTCTTTAAAATTGGTTTCTGTCCATTCAGACCAGCCTAAATTAAGGCCTTCTAATTGGTATTGATATTCTATCTCGCTTCCCGAAATTAAATTGGGAGCGGCAAAGTCAATTCTGATAACATCGGTAGCATTTGGTAATTTATTTGTTCCCTTCTTATTTAATGGGATCTGTTGTTTTTGTTGTCCTTGAAACATACTTACTTGGGTAATTTCAGTTTGTTCTTCTACATTGTTATTGTCTTTTAAATCAAACAAATAAACTCCGTCTGTAGTTCCAATTAATACTTTATTGTTAGGGACGGGTAAAATACTTTCCATTCCTCTATTTAACTGCCCTTTTGCTTTTAAAAAAGGACGATTTTTTAGTGTAGGAATTGAGTCGCTATTTATAAAATAAGAAATTTCATTATCTTGAACAGCCCACGTAGTATCCTTTTTCTGAAGGATTTTACGGGTGTTTTTTGTTCGGTCAAAAACAGAATTTAATCTTTCGTAGGGTTTAAAAGTATTGTTGGTGTTATTGTATCTGTAAATTCCAGTATTACTGGTAAAAACTATTTCTCCCTCCCATTTAAAAACATTAATATTGAAAGGCGATTCAAAGCCATTGGTGTCTGTGTAATGATCTATTGAAAAAACATGATTATAATTATCATTAATTTTTATTTTGAAGACTCCTTTGTAGCCATGACATACCCAAAAAGTGTTGGATTCTTCTGATGCTATAATGTCTCGTGTAGACTCTTTAAAACCATCTATTTTATTTACCAGTTTAAATTCGTCTCCCTCTTTTTTTATCAAAAATAAACCGGCATAACCGCATGCCAGAAGTTGGTTTTCTTTGTTAGGAATTGCTAAGATTTTCCATGTTCCAAAAGTAGTTATTCGTTTTGCTTCTCCCTCTTTTAGATGGTATAAGCCTTTGTGGTGTGCAAGGAGTAGATTTCCTTTATATTCGTTTAAAGCCCATGCTTGGCCTTGAAGTCCTTCGATTAATTTAAATGAAATTTTAGTAGGATTTTCAGCTTTAAAATCAGAAACATACACCCCTTTATTGGTGGCAACATATAGTTTTTTATTGAATAATTTAAGGTCGTATACTTTAGAAGATTCAAAGAATTTATAAGAATTTGTATCGTAATTAATATAATCTAAGCCATTATAAAGCATTACCCATAAACCATTTTTAACTGGTAGAAAATCCAACACAGATGGATTTTGAATTTGGTTAAAAGCTTCGGGGCTTTCAACTAGTTTCCCATTAGAATTGAGCATTTTTATTTTAGAACCTAAAGTTCCAATTAAATAATTGTTGTCTTTTTGAACAGTGCTTACTACTTGATCTTCATGCCCATCAGTAAAAATATCTTCCCATAGAATAACTTCATTGGTTTTAAGGTTTCCTTTAAAAACTTCTCCATTTTCTAAAACGATAAATAGTTCATTTGGATTTTTTGTAGGAAGAATACCTTTAATGGCTATATTTTTTAGTTTTTCTGTTTGTAGAACTAGCGTAAGCTCGTCTGCTTTTGGATTGAAGCTTAAAATTCCAACCTTCATATCCTGTACGTAATAAGTGTTATTTAATATTGTTGCGTACATGAAATCTGTGGTTGATGGAATAATAGTTTTCCTGTTTTCATTAATCACAATGAGTTCTTTATAAAACCTCATTATTATAGTGTTGTCTATTTCATGTGCCTGTTCAAGATTTTCTAATTCTTTCCCTTCTAAGTTGAGCTTTTTTATAAATGAATTGTAATGATAATTACCAACGCTATCCTTTTTTATAGTTCCAAATTCGTTAAAACCACCTGCATATATAGTTCCGTCGGTAGCGGCTAAAAGAGAGCGTACAGAAGAGCTATTTGGAAGTTTAATTTTTTTCCAATTTTCTCCATCATATATTAGAACTCCGTCGTTATTCCCAAAGTAAAGTACCCCATCATTACCTATACAAGAGGACCAAAATTCGGTATCCCCCTTAAAGTCATTTCTAGTGTAATGAACTACTTCAGGTTGATTGGAAATTTCATTAAATATTTCTGAAAAATTAGACTGACAAATCCCATTATAAGCAAAAAGGAGTGTCAGAAATTGAAAATATAGTATGCGTAACTTCATTTTAACATTAAATAAAGCGCAAATTAACATTGATATTTTCAGAAAAGCCAATTAAAAGTTAAAAAATGTGAATTCTTAATTCATTTTATATCAGCTTATTATTTTTTTTGACGTGGTTATTGCGTAGTTGATTTTTTGATTGACGTAATTAAAGCGTATTGCGATATTCAAACAACACATTATCAAATTCTAATTTAGAACCCTTAGAAATTATGCCGAAATCGTTTTCGACCATGCCTATTTTATCAATATGATAATTGAAGTGTTAAAAATGATGATGGCAACAAGTAAACTAACTCATTTAATTCTAACTATTTATGAAGATTAACAAGTATTTATGGTTGTTCTTTATGTTTACGGCAACACTACTAGTTGCGCAGACTAAAGATATAACCGGAACAGTGACTGAAGAAGGTGGCGTTCCGCTACCTGGAGCTAATGTAATGGTAGAAAATTCCTCTAAAGTTACCATAACAGACTTTGATGGAAACTATTCAATTAAAGCTGAAGAAGGAGATGTTTTGACATTTTCTTATATAGGATATTTAACTAAAAGTATAACGGTAGGAGCAAATAGCACTATTAATGTTTCTTTAGCTACAGATACACAAGCTCTTGACGAGGTAGTAGTTGTTGGTTATGGTACGCAAAAGAAAAGCGTAGTAACGGGAGCAATTTCTAGTGTAAAAGCAGAAGATTTACAAAGTATGCCAATTAATGATGTTGGAGACGCACTTCAAGGAAGAACTTCTGGAGTTACTATGGCAGCAAGTAGTGGGCAACCTGGATCTGGATCTACTATACGTGTAAGGGGAATTACAAGTAGAGGAAACAGTGATCCTTTATGGGTTGTTGATGGTGTGGTTGTAGATAACGGCGGAATTAATTATTTAAATCCTTCGGATATAGAATCAATGGAGGTTTTAAAAGATGCTGCTTCTCAAGCTATTTATGGTGCAAGAGCTGCTGCAGGTGTTATTCTTGTAACTACTAAAAAAGGGAAACAAGGTAAAATGTCGGTGAGCTATAATGGTTATGCTGGGTTATCATCCCCTTCGCAAAAAGTAGATCTGACAAATGCATCGCAATATGCAATGTTGCAAAACGAAGCTTCTGTAAATGATGGAGGAAGTATTATATATTCTGATCCTTCAAGTTTAGGTAACGGAACAGATTGGCAAGATGAGATTTTTAATAAATCTGCTTTTAGACAGAATCAAGAAATAAGTATTAGTGGCGGAAATGAAGTATCTACTTTTTATGGTTCTTTTGGGTATTTAGATCAGGAAGGGATTGTAGCTTCAGATATTTCAAATTATGAGCGCTATAATGTAAGATTAAACTCAACTCATAATATTACAGATTGGTTAAGAGTAGGGGAGAATTTAGGATATTCTTATGAGAAAAGTGTAGGGCTTGGAAACACAAATAGCGAATTTGGAGGGCCGTTAAGTTCTGCATTAAACTTAGATCCTTTAACTCCTGTTGTTATTACAGATCCAAATGTGGCAAGTCAAGCGCCATATACAAATACTGGAGCTGTTAGAGATGCTAACGGTAACCCTTATGGAGTTTCGAGTTTGGTACAACAAGAAATGGCAAATCCATTAGCGTATATAAAAACTAGAGAAGGAAATTATGGTTTCTCTAATAATATTGTTGGGAATGCATTTTTAGAAGTAGAACCTATAGCTGGTTTAAAGTTTAGATCTAGTATTGGAACTAAGATGTCTTATTGGGGTGGAGAAAGTTTTACACCTATTTATTATTTAAATGCTTCTACAAATACAAACCAAACGAGCTTTAATAGAAATACAAGTAGTAAAATGGATTACAATATTGAAAATACTGTAATCTATACAAAAGATTTTGAAAACCATGGTTTTAGTATTCTTTTAGGGCAAGGAGCTTATAGAGATAGCTATAGTAAGAGTCTTGGTTTGACTAAATATGATATCCCTGTTGATAATTTTGATGATGGGTCTTTAAACTTTGGGGTTCCAATTTCTTCAACAGATCCTAGTGGTTCTGAAGGGACAGAACATAAAGTATCTTCTTTGTTTACCAGAGTTACTTACAATTACAAAGAGAAATATTTATTCAACGGAATTTTAAGACGTGATGGTTCTTCTAGATTTGGGGGGAATAATAAATATGGAGTTTTCCCATCAGTCTCTTTAGGTTGGGTGGTTTCAAAAGAAGGATTTTGGCCAGAGAATGAAGCTGTAAATACTTTAAAACTTAGAGGAGGATACGGTGTTGTAGGAAATGATAATATTGGAGACTTTGCTTACACATCTACTATTGGTTCAGGAAGAAACTATACTTTTGGAAGCGAATCTACAGATTATAGTCCAGGATATAGCCCGAATGCACCAGCAAACCCAGATCTAAAGTGGGAAGAAACGAGTCAGTTAAACATTGGTTTTGAAACACGTTTGTTTAGCAATTTTAGATTAGAATTCGATTGGTATAAAAAGGAAACTTCAGACATGCTTCAAAGACCATACATTCCATTATACGTAGGAGCTATAGAAAATCCTGCTAGAAATATCGGGACTATGGAAAACAGAGGTGTTGAATTGAATCTTGGTTATAATAAGGATTTTGGAGACTTCGGAATTTCTGTAAATGCAAATGCTTCTTACCTTGAAAATGAAGTTACTTATTTAGGAAATGAAAGTCATATTGATGAGGTTAGTTTTCAAGGGTTCGGAAATCAGTTAGTAACCAGAACAGAAGTAGGGAGACCTCTAAATTCATTCTACGGTTACCAAACTTTAGGGGTTTTTCAAAACCAACAAGAAATTGATGCGTATGTAGACGGGAATGGAAATGCTATACAGCCTAATGCGGCTCCTGGAGATTTTAAATGGCAAGATACCAATGGAGATGGAGTAATTGCTGAAGACGACCGAGTGCATATTGGAAATCCAACTCCAGATTGGTCTTATGGATTAACAATTAAATTGGATTATAAAAATATCGATTTTACAGTATTTGGTCAAGGAGTTGCTGGAAATCAAATATTCCAAGGATTGAGAAGATTGGATATTCCAAATGCTAATTACCAAGCATCTGCCTTAGGAAGATGGACAGGAGAGGGCTCTACAAATAGTCAGCCTCGTGTAACAAAAACAGATCCTAATGGAAACTTCTCTAGACCTTCAGATTATTACTTAGAAAATGGAGATTATTTTAGAATTAAAACCATGCAATTAGGATATACATTCTCTAATGAATTGGTGTCTAAACTTAAAATCCAACATTTAAGATTATACATTATGGGAGAAAACTTATTAACTTTTACAGATTATACAGGTTTCGACCCAGAAATTGGAGGAGGAGTATTTAGTGTAGATAGAGGTGTTTACCCTCAGGCGCGTTCATTCATGCTAGGAGCATCTATTAACTTCTTTTAAAAACAATACAATTTAAGCACATGAAATCAATAAAAAAATATACAATTCTTTCTGCAGTAGCCCTTTCTTTACTTGGGTCTTGTAGTGACGAATTCTTAGAAGTAGATCCAAAAGGACAGTTTTTAGAGTCTAATTATTATCAAAATTACGACCAAGCTTTTGCAGGGTTGGTTGCAGCTTACGATCCAGTAGGTTGGATTTCCGATAATTATGTAGCTAAAGAGATGTCGGCTAATATTGCATCAGACGATCATTATACTGGAGGAGGAAATTCTTCAGATGTTTTAGCAATGCAAGTATGGACTAATTATACATTAGACCCTGCAAATGGACCACAAGACAGGTTATGGCAACGTGGTTTTCAAGGTGCATTTAGAACAAACACTTTGCTTTCTAAATTGCCAAATGCAGAAATGAATGAAACAGATAGATCTCGTTTTGCTGCTGAAGCTAAATTTTTAAGAGCTTATTATTATTTCGATCTTATTCGTTTGTTTGAGCGTATTCCTTTAATAACAGAACCTATAGAAGCTTCAGAAGTATATAATATTCCGCAAGTGGATAGAGGTGTAGTTTTTGCTCAAATCGAAAAAGATTTAATGGAAGCTATGGACGATTTACCTATTAAAATTGATGTAGCTTCAGAAGGAGGTCGTGCTACACAAGGTGCAGCAAAAGCATTACTTGGTAAAGTGTATCTACAACAAGAAAAATTTACTGAGGCAGCAGCTCAACTTTCAGAAGTTAATGGAACGCCAGGCGGAACAAGTAAGTATGGCTACAAGCTTCTTGATAATTTCGGAGATTTATTTGATGGAAAACATAAGTTTAATGAAGAATCTATATTTGAAGTTTCTCATAGTTCATCTTCAAATGCTGTTTGGGATTGTATTGGATGTTCAGAAGGAAATCTTTTAAATGTAATGTCTGCTCCAAGATCTTATGCAGTAAAAGAAGAAGGTAGAGGAGCACCAGAATATATCTCAGGATGGGGATTCAACACCGTAAGTACAAGTCTTGCTGAAGCATATATTAACGCAGATGGTTCTTATGATGGAAGGTATAAATATACCGTTTCTAATATTGATAGTTTAGCGCAATTAGGAGTTATATCTTACGATCCTAGTTACCAAAACACAGGTTATTTCCTAGAGAAATTTGCTGGTAAAAAGGCAAATCAATCTACTGGAGGAGGGAATTGGGAACTTAATTTTCCTCAAAACTTTTATGATATTAGATTGGCAGATACTTATTTAATGGAGGCTGAAGCTCTTGTAAGAGGTGGAGGAAATACGGCTAGAGCACAAGCTCTTTTGGATGCTGTAAGAACTCGTTCTGGTAATGAGCCTATTCCAGCAACTTTCGAAAATATTTTTAAAGAAAGAAGATTGGAATTAGCGGGAGAAGGTCACCGTTGGTATGATTTAGTACGAACAGGAAAAGCAGCCGAAGCATTAAAAGATAGAGGTTATGTGGAAGGAAAGCATGATAAATTACCAATTCCATTATTAGAATTGAATAATACTGTTTTAGAGCAAGACCCTGCTTATTAGTATTATAATTTCAATTCTAGATAGTAAATAACTATAGTTTTGGAGTTAGCGTTAAGCAGATGATCCCTTCAATCATCTGCTTATTTTTTTATGTGGTAATTACCTAAAGCAGTTTTTAATCCCTCATGTAGGGTTTTATTCCTTAGAGCTTATCCAGAGTTTACCGAAGGGCTCTATGTTGAAATGGATTAAATTATTTTCCTTTGACTGCCTCGTAGATTTGTCTCTAGGTAGTTGATTTTATGAATTAATATTTTCAAGATGAAAAAAATACTTTTTATAGCAATTTTTATAACAGTTTGTAATTCGTATGCACAAGGTTTTCTGCATACTGAAGGACAAAAAATTGTTAATGCTGAAGGAAAAAACGTTGTATTGAAAGGAGTAGGGCTTGGCGGACATATGTTGCAAGAAGGATATATGATGAAAGTTCCATTTTCTGGTCAGCAGTATGTCTTTAAACAGCATATGGAAGATTTGATAGGTAAAACAGCAACTGCCGAATTTTACGAAAAATGGTTAACCAACCATACGCAAAAGGCAGATATCGATTCATTAAAAAGCTGGGGTTTTAATTCGGTACGTTTGCCAATGCATTACAATTTATATACGCTCCCAGTAGGCCAAGAACCGGTAAAAGGAAAGCAAACTTGGCTGGAAAAAGGGTTTCAAATGACTGATTCTTTGTTGAAATGGTGTGAGCAGAATAAAATGTATCTCATCCTTGATATGCATGCAACTCCAGGCGGACAAGGACATGATGTTAATATTTCTGACAGAGATCCATCCAAACCTTCGTTATGGGAAAGTGAAGCTAACCAAGAAAAACTAATAGCTTTATGGCAAAAATTAGCCGAAAGATATGTTGATGAGCCATGGATTGGCGCTTATGATATTATTAATGAGCCAAACTGGGGCTTTACGGGCAAAAACAAAAACGGACTCGACGAGCAAGAAAATAAGCCTTTAAAAGAATTAATGGTTGCTATTACCAAGGTTATTAGAAAGGTAGATAAAAACCACATTATTATTATTGAAGGAAATGGCTGGGGGAACAATTACAACGGAGTTTTACCGCCTTGGGATGATAATATGGTAATTAGTTTTCATAAATATTGGAACAACAATACCAAAGGCGATATTCAAGGTTTTTTAGATTTTAGAGAAAAGTACAATACGCCTATTTGGTTAGGGGAATCTGGAGAAAATTCTAATGTTTGGTTTACAGATGCTATAAGCTTGATGCAAGAAAACAATATTGGATGGTGTTGGTGGCCATTAAAAAAGCTTGGTTTTAATAATCCGTTAGAGGTAAAAATTAATAATGGGTATCAGCAAATTTTAAATTATTGGAAAGGGGAGGCTAAAAAACCTTCAAAAGAGGAAGCGTATAATGCTTTTATGCAGCTTGCGGAAAACGCTAAAATAGAAAATAACATTTTTCACAGAGGGGTTGTAGATGCAATGATAAGGCAAACTACATCCGAAGAAACAAAACCTTTTAAAAAGAACTTAATAAAAAAAGAGGGAGTTGTTAATGCTGTAGATTATGATATGGGGCATATAGGAAAAGCATATTTTGATACAGGCGCAGGAAATTATTACATTTCTACTGGAGGAGAAAGAACAGGCTGGAATAATGGTAGAATATATCGAAATGATGGCGTTGATATTTTTGAAGAGGAAAACTCTGAGACATTGTATGTTGGAGCTGTAGAAAATGGGGAGTGGCTTCAGTATACTTTTAATGCTTATAAAAAAGGAAATTATGAGGTTTCGATTGTTTTAAAATCAGCTTCTAAGGGGAAAATCAGCTTAAGTATTAATGGGGAATCATCAGTAGTAAATATTATAAATACAGATACTTGGAAGGCGGTTAAAACTAAAATCAACTTACATAAAGGAGAAAATAAATTAAAAGTTGAGTTTCTTTCTGAAGGGATTCAGTTTAAAGAATTAAAATTTAAAAGATTATAAGTAATGTTCAATTTAAGAAATGCTTTCCTCTTGAGTTTTGCAGTGAGTGTAATTGCTTGTCAGCCAAAAAAAGAAGTGGATAATAACGCCTCGATTTGGATAACAACTTTGGATAAAAAAATGTTATTGAAACAGGTTGAAGTAGAGCAGATTAAAAATGTAAAACCAACCCATACAATTACCATAGATACTACAAAAACGTATCAAGAAATGGAGGGTTTTGGATACACTTTAACAGGCGGGAGTGCTATGTTGCTTCATAAAATGTCGGATAAAGTAAGGGCATCTATCATACAGGAACTTTTCGGGAATAAAGAAAATAATATTGGTGTTAGTTATTTAAGAGTGAGCATAGGTGCTTCGGATTTAGATGAAAATACATGGTCTTATAATGATTTAGCGTCTGGGGAATCCGATGAAAGTTTGGAGCGCTTCTCACTTGCTTATGATACCCTTTACTTAGTACCAGTATTAAAAGAGATATTAAAAGTGAATCCACAATTAAAAATTATGGGTTCTCCATGGTCTGCTCCTACATGGATGAAAACAAATAACGATACACGGGGTGGAAGTTTAAAAGAAGAATACCACCAAGTGTATGCAAATTATTTTGTAAAATACATTGAGGCAATGACATCTCATGGGATTAATATTGATGCAATTACGATACAAAATGAGCCTTTGCACCCAGGAAATAATCCTAGTATGTTGATGTTGCCAGAACAGCAAAAAGAGTTTATTAAGAATAGTTTAGGTCCTATTTTTAAAGAAAATAATATGGAAACTAAAATTGTGGTATACGACCATAATGCAGATAGACCAGATTATCCAATTTCTATATTAGATGATCCTGAAGCGGCCAAATATGTTGATGGCAGTGCTTTTCATTTATATGGAGGATCAATTGAAGCGTTGACTGAAGTGCATGAAAAACATCCGAATAAAAATTTATATTTTACTGAGCAGTGGGTGGGAGCACCAGGAAATTTTTCTAAAGAAATGGAGTGGCATACCGAAAACTTAATTATTGGAGCACCACGTAATTGGTGTAAAACTGTTTTGGAATGGAATTTGGCGGCCGACGAAAATCAAGATCCACATACAGATAGAGGTGGTTGCGACCGTTGTTTGGGAGCTATTACCATTCAAGGGGATAAAATAACTCGTAATCCAGCATATTATATTATTGCGCAGGCTTCAAAATTTATAACGCCAGGTTCAGTTCGAGTAGCTTCTAGTACAGCCAATATTATTCCGAATGTAGCTTATAAAACTTCAGAAGGAATTGTAACGATTATTCTGAATAAGACAGAAGAGCTTCAGCAGATTTCAGTAAAAATAGGAGAAAAAAATACATTTGTAAGCTTGCCTGCAAAATCTGTAGGGACGCTCCTTGTTGATTAGGAAACTCAAAACAGGCTTGAATTAAAGCTTACCTAGTGAGCACAATTAAAACCTCAGGAATTTGTCTTGAGAAAAATTATTTAAGAAAAGATGAAATTAAAAAACATAACAACTGTAGTATTTGCTGGCCTTTTTGGGTTCTTAGCATTGGCTCAAGAAAATGGCGCTAAGTATGAGCAAGAAATTGAAGCGCTTATTAAAAAAATGACCGTAAAGGAAAAGGTGGGTCAAATGGCGCAAATTACCTTAGATGTAATTGGAAAAGGAAACGACCGTTACACAAGTTTTGAGCCTTTACAGCTTGATGAAAAAGAAGTTAAAAAGGCTCTTGGAGATTATCATATCGGGTCGGTTTTAAATACAGCAAATAATAGAGCTTTACCAAAAGAAAAATGGTATGAAATTATAAAAGAAATCCAAGATTTTTCAATTAATAAAACTAGACTTGGAATCCCGAATATTTACGGAGTGGACGAAATACATGGGGCTACTTATACTGCAGGAGCAACTATGTTTCCTCAGCAAATAGCACAAGGGGCTGCTAGAAACCCAGCTTTAACAAAACAAGGAGCAGCAATCACCGCTTATGAAACGCGCGCAAGTAATATTCCATGGTCTTTTTCTCCTGTTTTAGATTTGGCACTAGACCCAAGGTTTTCTAGAATGTGGGAGTCTTTTGGAGAAGATCCATATTTATGTTCGGTACTTGGAGTAGCAGCAATAAATGGGTACGAAGGCGATGATAATAATATTTCCAATCCAACAAAGGTGGCTGTAAGTTTAAAACATTTTTTAGGATACCATGCAACAATATCTGGAAAAGACAGAACCCCTTCTTACATTCCTGAGGATGCTTTGAGGGAATATCATCTTCCTGCTTTTGAGGCGGCTATAGCAGCTGGTGCTCATACAATTATGATTAATTCTGGAATAATAAATGGAGTTCCTGTACATGCTAATTATGAATTATTGACCACACTTTTAAAAAAAGAGTTAGGGTTTAAAGGTTTAGTGGTTACCGACTGGGCAGATATTGAAAATTTACATCGTAGAGACCGTGTTGCTGCTACCGATAAGGAGGCAATTATGTTGGCAATTAATGCAGGAATAGACATGTCTATGATTCCATATAATTATGAGGTTTTTTGTGATGGTTTGGTGGAATTGGTTAATGAAGGAAAAGTTAAAGAGTCTCGTTTAGACGATGCAGTACGTAGGATTCTTAAAGTAAAATATGAACTTGGACTGTTTGAAACTCCAAATACAAACTATAAAGATTATCCTGAGTTTGGAAGTAAAACTCATGAAAAGGCTTCTTATGAAATGGCGGCTGAGGCCATTACTCTGTTGAAAAACGATTCAGGAATACTTCCGCTTAAAAAAGGAACAAAAGTATTGGTGGTTGGTCCTAATGCCAATTCTATGCGTACACTAAATGGAGCTTGGACATATTCTTGGCAAGGAGAGAAAACTCCAGAATTTGCTGCACAATACAATACAATTTTGGAAGCTGTTCAAAATGAAAATGGTAAAGAAAATACCACTTTTGTAGAAGGGGTTGCTTATAAAGATGGAGGGAGTTATTATGAAGAAGAGAAAAAAGATTTTGATAAAGCAATTGAAGAGGCTAAAAATGCAGAAGTAATCCTTCTTTGTTTAGGGGAAAACACATATACTGAAAAGCCAGGCGATTTAAACGATTTGTATCTTTCTGATTATCAAACAGAATTAGCTTTAGAGCTAGCAAAAACAGGAAAGCCTGTAGTTTTAATATTAAATGAAGGTCGCCCACGAATTATTTCTAAGTTTGAAAGAGAAACAAAAGCAATTGTTCAAGCTTATTTGCCAGGAAATTTTGGAGGAGATGCTTTAGCAGATATTATTTTTGGGGATGTTAACCCTTCTGGAAAATTACCTTACACCTATCCAAGATATCCAAATGCAACTATTTCTTACATTCATAAACCTTCCGAAGAGCAGAAAAAAGCAGAAGGGGTTTATAATTATGAAGCAGATTACAATCCGCAATTTCGATTTGGAGATGGTTTGAGTTATACTACTTTTGAATTCAGCGCTTTAAAATTAAGTTCAAAAAACATAAAAAAAGGAGAAAATGTTGAGGTTTCTGTAGTTGTAAAAAATACAGGAAAAAGAGAAGGGAAAGAAGTGGTAGAATTATATACTTCAGATTTATATGCTAGCAGCGTAACTCCAGATGTTAAAAGGTTACGCCGTTTCCAAAAAATAACTCTAAAAAGAGGAGAAAGCAAAACCGTAAAATTCACTTTAAATCCAAAAGATATGAGTTATTTTGGGCGTGAAGGAAATGAGATTTTAGAAGCTGGAGAGTTTGAAGTAATGATAGATAACTTGACAAGTAAATTTAAACTGACCCTCTAATTTAACCTACGAATTGGTTCCCCCGAACTAATTTTAAGACATCTTTAGAGCAAAGTCGATAAATTTATTTCGACTTTGCTCCTAAAGACAAATACTATTATTTTCCAGGGAAGTTTGCTTTTCTTTTTTCTAAAAAAGCGGTAGTTCCTTCTTTGAAATCGTCAGTTCCAAAACATTCTCCAAACGATTCTATTTCTTTTTTGTAACCATTGTTGCTGTAGCCAGCATTTATAGAATTGATAGCAGCTGCAATAGCTACGGGAGAATTGTTTATAATTTTTGTAGCTATTTTTTTACAACAAGGAATTAGGAGTTCTTGTGCCACCATTTGGTTAATTAATCCAGACATTAACGCTTGTTCTGTGCCAATCATGCCTGCGGTTAAAATCATTTCCATGGCACGTCCTTTTCCAACTAGTTGAGGAAGGCGTTGTGTACCTCCATATCCTGGAATTACTCCTAAAGAGGTTTCTGGCAATCCCATACGTGCATGATCGCTTGCTATTCTAAAATGGCATGCCATAGCCAATTCTAATCCGCCTCCTAAGGCAAAACCATTAATGGCAGCAATTACTGGAGTTTGCATTCTTTCTACCTGATTGAATAGCAATTCTTGTCCTTTAGCGGCAAGTTGAGAGCCTTCGTAAACCGAATAATTAGCAAACTCGGCAATATCTGCACCTGCAACAAAAGCTTTTTCTCCAGCACCAGTAATAATAATTACTCGTACGTCTTCATCTTCATCTAAATCTTTAAATGCATGATGGAGTTCTTCAATAGTAGCTTTATTTAATGCATTTAGTTTTTTGGGTCTGTTGATGGTAATTAAACCAATTTGGTCTTCAATTTCAATCAAAATGTTTTCAAAATCCATAGCTGTTTTTTTTTATTCAGAATGCGACTTAAATTTAGGAAAAGAAACTGTAAAAACAGTGCCTTTATCTAAAACAGACGACATACATATATGTCCGTTATACGTTTCTACAATATTTTTTACCATGCCTAAACCTAATCCCATACCACTAGTTTTGGTAGTAAATTTAGGTTCGAATATTTTTTCTTGATTTTCTTCAGCAATCCCAATTCCATTATCGGCAATAGAAATTTTTATAGTATCTTTTTCAGAATATACGTTTACAACAATTTTACCTTCTCTGTCTTCTGGAATTGCTTGAATAGCATTTTTAACTAAATTGGTAATAACTCTTATGAGTTGTGTACGGTCTAGTTTGGCAGTAATTTCTTTTTCATCAGCAATAAAACTTATATAGTCTTCATTAAAAATATCTACAGAAAGTCTAACCACTTCAATAACGTTGAGGGTTTCATTTTGTTGGGCTGGCATATTTGCAAAACTTCCAAAAGCAGAAGCAATATTGCTCATAGTATCGATTTGCTGAATAAGGGTTTTGGAAAATTCTTCTATTTTATGTTTTGCATTTTCATCGTTGGGGTCAAATTTACGTTGGAAACTCTGGACACTTAATCGCATTGGAGTAAGCGGATTTTTAATTTCGTGCGCTACTTGTTTAGCCATTTCTCGCCAAGCTTGCTCTCTTTCGCTTTTTGCCAAAAGAGTGGCGCTATTTTCCAACTCGTCAATCATGCCATTATAAGCATCTACTAAGGCGCCGATTTCTTCACTTGGGTCGTCCAAATAAATTTTTTGATTACGTCTGCTAAGTCTAGTTTGATATAATTTCTCACTAATAGCTTTTAAGGAACGGGTAATATATTTTGAAATAATATAGGCTAGCATAACTGCCAAAACCAACAATAAAATATAGACAGCAGCTAAGCGAAGTAAGAATTCTTTTAACTCATCGGTATTAAAAGTGTCGTCCTCGTAATAGGGAATGTGGAGAATTCCGATAGGTTTGAATTTAGGATCTAAAATATAGCTGTAAGACGATTGAAATCTGTCTCCCGCAGCTTTTGTTTTTTCTACATATCGTTTGGTTATGCTAGATGATAAACCATGAATTATTGCTTGGTCTAGCTTGCCATAATCATTGGCTGCTTCAATTCTAGGCTTGGAACTTATAATGAGATTTCCTTCGAGATCGTATACATTAAAATTAATATCTAATACATCAGACGCCTCGTAAATAGCATGTTTGTACTCTAAAATATACTTTAAATTCTCCGTCTTTACTTCCCAAGTGGTATTTTTTAAGATATAATCAATTTGAGCGTTAAGTTGGTCTTCTTTACGTTGGAGGTATTCTTTGTGGTAATCTTCTGCCTGATCTTTGTACTGAAATATTGTTACCCCTGCAATGAGTACAGAAGCTAAAATCACTATAAAAATCATAGTGATAAAAATGCGAGTACGAAGCGATAATTTATTGTACACAGACTAAATTTTTCCTCATGGATTAGTTTAAAAATGCAATTACTGAAACTAATTTCACCCTAAATATAACAATAATTACGCCAAGAAATAGCCCTTGTAAAGCGTGTCTTTTGTTTTATTGCTGAAGTTTTAAAAATGAAGCGTTTATTCTGCTATTTTATCGTGTACTTTAGTGTGCTTTCCGCCGTTCCAAAGAGTTAAAATATCGGTGCCTACTTGAGCGCCACTTCCTGCGGCAATAGCAAACTGACTGCGCCCACCAGCTAGCGTTCCAGCTACATACAATCCTTCTGTAATTAAATGATTGTTGTTTTTAAGTTGGATTCTATTTTTATCAGCAGGACTTAAAGCATGTGGTTCTATGTAGTGTTTCAAACCATCTATGTCAAACATATCGGTATATCCCAATGCAACTACTATAATCTTAGCTTCGTAACTTTTTTTATTGGTAATAACGGTATAAATCCCTTTTTTTTCTTCAACAGAAAGAACTTTTTCATTTTCAATTTGAAGAACTTCTGGGTATAAATTAGCAAGTTGTTCTTTACCTTCCTTTAAAATTTGTGCTCCTGTAGTTCCTGGTGCAATACCTAAAACATTATTAAGCAAAGCCGATTGTAGGTGAGATGCTTTTTGATGCATTACAATACCTACTTTTTTATCTTTTGCATAGGGGGCTTTTTTTGCAGAACCCAGTACAAGCGCACATTGCATTCCAGCAGCTCCACCTCCAATAATTAAAGCGTCTAACATTACTCTTTTTCTTTAACTTTTTGCTGAATTTTTTTTGACTGATAAAAAATCATTAATAGTAGGATAGCGCAAAATGCAGCTATAATTCCAATTACAGCAATAAGACTATCTCCAGCAAAAGGATTATTTAGATCCAACATTGTTACGTTAAACCCTATCATGGCTACTGCAACTAAAATAAGTATAATTGTTAAAGTTTTCATCCGAAGTGAGATTTGAAATATTTTAATTTAAAATAAACCTGTTACGTTACTAGCAAATAACTTAACAGAAATGGCTAGCAAAATTACACCAAAAATTTTACGAATCACAGCCAATCCAGATTTACCTAGAATCTTTCCAATTCTGCTAGAAGATTTTAGCACAGCATATACTATAATTATATTGATAATAATAGCCAAAATAATATTTTCTACATGGTATTCTGCTCGTAAAGATAATAAGGTTGTCATTGTTCCAGCCCCAGCAATTAAAGGGAATGCTAGCGGTACAATAGAAGCAGTTTCTGGAGCATCATCTTTATAAAGAGAGATTCCTAAAATCATTTCTATAGCTAAAAAGAACAGGATAAAAGAACCTGCTACCGCAAAAGAATTGACATCAATCCCAATAAGTTTTAAAATCTCTTCTCCAATAAATAGGAAAGCAATCATAATAACAGCAGCAACAATAGAAGCTTTTTCAGATTGAATATGACCTACTTTATTCCTTAAGTCTACTATAATTGGCACATTTCCAACAATATCGATAACTGCGAAAAGGATCATTCCGGCAGTAGCTATTTCTTTAATGCTAAAATTCATTTCTTACAGATTTTGAAAATCGCTGCAAAGCTATAAATAACTAATTGATTTATAGTGGTAAAATAGATTAAAAAATAGCGAATTTTTTTACACTTTCAGCCCATCAAAAATGGTATATTTGCAGCATGTTTCAATTAGGAAAAACCATAGTATCCGAAGAGATTTTGGAGAACGATTTTGTATGCAACCTGTCGGCTTGCAAAGGTGCTTGTTGTGTAGATGGAGAGGCAGGAGCCCCAGTAGAAGATGAGGAAACGAAAATCTTAGAAGAGATTTTCCCTAAGGTAAAACCTTTTTTACGCAAAGAAGGCATCGAAGCTATTGAGCGCGATGGAACCTTTGTAAAAGGGGAAGATGGAGAGTGGGAAACGCCTTTGGTAAATGGAAGTGAATGTGCATATGTTACTTTTTCCGACAATGGAACTGCCTTGTGCGGTATTGAACAGGCATATAATGCTGGAGAAGTTTCTTGGAAAAAACCAATTTCTTGCTATCTATATCCTGTTAGAATAAAACAATATCAAGAGTTTGCTGCTGTGAATTATCATAAATGGCATATTTGTGATGATGCTTGTTCTCTAGGAAAAGAACTTCAAGTGCCTGTATATAAATTTGTAAAAGATGCTTTGATTGAAAAATTTGGAGAAGCATGGTATTCAGAATTAGAAGAAGTAGCCAAAGATTTGGGGCATTAATCTCTTGTGGATATTTTTTAAATTCCTGAACTTTGTTGTTAGCTTATTTTGAGGTGGTTAATTTTAGACAATATATTTTGACTAATTACTTAAAAAGTTTCTTACATTTTCTAAACAGGCTATTATATTTTTTCATAATTTTTATTTCAGAAAAAGTATTTAAAATTCAATTTTTTTTACAGCACCTCTAGCGTTATTTTTATGTTGCTGAAAGTCATTGGTTTAATGTTTTTGGCTGATTATCGCAACATTGCAAAATATTCTAACGTTGTTTTTTGTTTAAAAAATGCTTATTTCAACAAATTGATTAACAATGCCTTAACATCCCTTTGTTTATCAGCGCTTAACATACATTTCAACAGTGCATGTTAAAAACTTTTAAAATTATTAATGTTAATAACCTTTCAATTTCGCCGTCATTTTTCAATCTTTGTTAGTCCCAGGTCACAAGAAATTTTCAAATAATAAAACGCTTAAAATCAGTAAGAAATGTCAACAGCTATAGAACCAATTTTACAAGAGAACAAAGACAGATTTGTTATTTTTCCAATTCAACACCACGATATCTGGGAATGGTATAAAAAACAAGAAGCATGTTTTTGGACTGCTGAGGAAATTGATTTACACCAAGATTTAACAGATTGGAATAATAAGTTAAATGATGATGAGCGTTATTTTATAAAACATATTCTAGCGTTTTTTGCAGCATCAGATGGAATTGTAAATGAAAATTTAGCAGAGAATTTTGTAAATGAAGTGCAATATTCTGAAGCTAAATTCTTTTATGGCTTCCAGATTATGATGGAAAATATTCATTCAGAAACATATTCATTGTTAATTGACACTTATGTGAAGAATGAAAAAGAAAAAGGACAACTTTTTAAAGCAATTGAAAACTTTCCTGCAATTAAGAAAAAAGCAGATTGGGCTTTAAAATGGATTGAGTCTCCAAGTTTTGCAGAACGATTAATTGCCTTTGCTGCTGTTGAGGGAATTTTCTTTTCTGGAGCTTTCTGTTCTATTTTCTGGTTGAAAAAACGTGGTCTAATGCCAGGATTAACATTTTCAAACGAATTAATTTCTCGTGACGAAGGGATGCATTGCGACTTTGCAGTTCATCTTCACAATACACACTTGAAGAATAAAGTAAGCAAGGAACGTATTAAAGAAATTATTGTTGAAGCATTAGACATCGAAAGAGAGTTTATTACCGAATCCCTCCCTGCAAGTTTAATTGGAATGAATGCTAAATTAATGACTCAGTATTTGGAATTTGTTACCGATAGACTTCTAGTAGAAATGGAATGTGAGAAAATTTATAATTCTACCAATCCTTTTGATTTTATGGATATGATTTCGCTTCAAGGAAAAACTAATTTCTTTGAAAAAAGAGTTTCAGAATACCAAAAAGCGGGAGTTTTAAGCAAAGATGACGAAGATCAGAAAATAAGCTTCGACGCAGATTTTTAAACAACGATATATTTAATAGGAGGCAACTCCGTAAATAAAAAATACACCTTAGTTCAAGTCTTGGGAAAACTTGAACAGGACTAACTATCCTTTAACTTTAAAATTTTGTAGCGTATGTATGTAATTAAAAGAGACGGTAGAAGAGAACCTATAATGTTCGATAAGATTACGGCACGAGTTCGTAAACTTTGCTATGGGTTAAACGAATTGGTAGATCCAGTTAAAGTTGCCATGAGAGTTATTGAAGGGCTTTATGATGGAGTAACTACTTCAGAGCTTGATAATTTGGCAGCAGAAATAGCGGCTACTATGACAACCACGCATCCAGATTATGCGCGTTTAGCAGCTAGAATTTCGGTGTCTAATCTTCATAAAAACACTAAGAAATCGTTCTCAGAAACAATGGCCGATCTTTATAATTACGTAAATCCAAGAACAGGAAAAGCGGCGCCACTACTTTCTGATGAGGTTTATGAAGTGATTCAGAAAAATGCAGATAAATTAGATTCGCTAATTATTTATAATCGTGATTTTGGGTATGATTATTTCGGATTTAAAACATTAGAGCGTTCTTACCTTCTAAAGCTAAACGGAAAAATTGCAGAGCGTCCGCAACATATGTTGATGCGTGTTTCTGTTGGAATTCATTTAGACGATTTAGACAGTGTACTTGAAACATACGAGTTAATGTCTAAAAAATATTTTACACACGCTACCCCCACTTTATTTAACTCTGGAACCCCAAAACCGCAAATGTCTTCTTGCTTTTTAATTACTACCAAAGAAGATAGTATTGATGGGATTTACGATACTTTAAAACAAACTGCTAAAATATCTCAATCTGCCGGCGGTATTGGCTTATCTATTCATAATATCCGCGCTACAGGAAGTTATATTGCTGGAACTAATGGTACTTCTAACGGAATTGTACCTATGTTAAAAGTTTTTAATGATACAGCTCGTTATGTAGATCAAGGAGGAGGAAAGCGTAAAGGATCGTTTGCAGTTTATATAGAACCTTGGCATGCCGATATTTTTGATTTCTTAGACCTAAAAAAGAACCATGGAAAAGAAGAAATGCGTGCTCGCGATCTTTTTTATGCCATGTGGATGCCAGATTTATTCATGAAACGTGTAGAAGAAAATGGGGAGTGGACACTTATGTGTCCGAACGAATGCCCGGGACTTTGCGATGTGCATAGTGATGAATTTGATGCCTTATATTTAAAATATGAAGCAGAGGGGAAAGGAAGAAAAACAATTAAGGCAAGAGAACTTTGGGAGAAAATATTAGAATCTCAAATTGAAACAGGTACGCCTTATATGCTTTATAAGGATGCTGCCAACAGAAAATCAAACCAAAAGAATCTAGGTACAATTCGTTCTTCTAACCTTTGTACCGAAATTATGGAGTATACATCTCCAGATGAGGTTGCAGTTTGTAACTTGGCTTCTATTGCGTTACCAATGTTTGTTAAAGGAAATGAATTTGACCACAAAGAATTATATAAAGTAACTAAGCGGGTAACTAGAAACTTAAACCGAGTTATCGATAGAAATTATTACCCTGTAGAAGAGGCGCGTAATTCAAATTTCCGTCATCGTCCAATTGGTTTAGGAGTTCAAGGATTGGCAGATACTTTTATAAAACTGCGTATGCCTTTTACTTCTGATGAAGCTAAAAAGCTAAATCAAGATATTTTTGAAACTCTTTATTTTGCTGCCGTTACTGCTTCTATGGAAATGGCAAAAGAAGAAGGTCCTTATGAAACTTATAAAGGATCGCCTATTTCTCAAGGAGATTTTCAACACAACTTATGGGGAATCAAAGACGACGAACTTTCTGGAAACTGGGATTGGGATAAATTGAGAAAAGAAGTTAAGAAAAACGGAGTTAGAAACTCACTTTTAGTAGCGCCAATGCCTACAGCTTCAACTTCTCAAATTCTAGGAAACAACGAATGTTTTGAGCCATATACCTCTAATATTTATACCAGAAGAGTACTTTCTGGGGAGTTTATAGTTGTAAATAAACATTTGTTAGAAGATTTGGTTGATTTAGGATTATGGACCGAAGAATTGAAGCAAGAATTAATGCGTGCTAATGGTTCTATTCAACATATTGAAACCATTCCGCAGGACATTAGAGATTTATATAAAACGGTTTGGGAGTTAAGTATGAAAGATATTATCGATATGTCTCGACACAGAGGATACTTTATCGACCAGTCGCAATCTCTTAACCTGTTTATGGAAGGGGCAAATTACGCCAAACTTACTTCAATGCATTTTTATGCATGGAAAAGCGGACTTAAAACGGGAATGTATTATTTAAGAACTAAATCGGCAGTAGATGCTATTAAGTTTACTTTGGATAATACTAAGAAAACGGAAAAAGTACCAGCAGAAGCGGCCGAGGTTAAGGCATCTGTAGCTGGAAAAGCAGCGCCTGTAGCAGTAGAACCGTTATCGCCACAAGAATTAAAAGAAATGTTGGCAAAATCGAGAGATGCTGAAGACGACGATTGTTTAATGTGTGGATCTTAGATCTTTTCATTTATATTGATAAAAGGGAAGTTGGTAATTACCAGCTTCCCTTTTTGATTTTTATACAGATAATTTTCCTCGATAATTGAGGTTTAAGTGCTTCAATGCTTACGACGAAATTTTTTTAGTTCGATTTTTATCAATGAAAATCGACAAAGGAGATTCACGAAAACAAAAATTAAAACAATAACAGTGAGCCAAAAAATGAACAGAAAACTTATTTAGAACGGAATTGCTTTCTGACTATTAAAATACTCTAAAACTTACGTTAATCAATATTAATATTTTGGACGAATTTTTTAGATATCTTATCTTAATGAAATGGAAAATGTATTAGTAGCGGGTGCCAATGGTACCACAGGAAAAATAGTAGTAGAACTTTTAAATGAATCTCAATATTTCTCGCCAATTGCGATGGTTCGGAAAGAAGAACAGCTAAAACAATTTCAAGAGAAAGGTGTAAAAACCATTTTAGGCGATTTGGAAGAGGATCTAGCGCATGCAGTAAAAGATGTAGATAAAGTTATTTTTGCTGCAGGATCGGGTGGAAAAAAGGTTGTAGAAGTAGATCAAGAAGGTGCAAAGAGATTAATTGATGTATCTAAAGTAGCAGCAGTTAAAAAGTTTGTGATGTTAAGTTCTATGGGAGTGGATAATCCAGAATCAATTGCTCAGTTAAAAGATTACTTAGTAGCAAAGCAAAAAGCCGATAGTCATTTAAAAGAAAGCGGCCTAAATTATACAATTGTTAGACCTGGAACTTTAAAAAATGATGCAGGAATTGGCAGTATAGCATTAAAAAGGAATCTTAATAAAAGAGGCGAAATAAGTAGAGCAGATGTGGCTCAAACATTAGTACGGGTGTTACACGATAATGCAGCAAACAATGCAGTGTTTGAAATTATTGAAGGGGATACTTTAATTGCAGAAGCAATAGATAAATTTTAAGATTTTAGAGAGTTAGCTCTATTATTGTTTTGAATAGTGAATTACAAAAAAAAAGTAGCTATCTAAAAAGTATCCAAGCTCAGTTTGACAAGTTCAAATTACTTTTTAGATAGCTACTTTTTTTATAGAAGTAAAATTTTACGTTTATAAATTGGCGTTAGTGTTTTGCTATTTACGCTCCCATTTTTTTAATCCTAAAAGTTTTTCACCTAATTCGGTAAGTTCAGCCGTAGGATAATTCTGTTCCCGTTTATGTGGATCTCCAGGAAAGGCATATCCCTCGGGAGCTGTTTTATTTCTCCAAGAATTAATACGCCATTCTTTTAATTCGCTATTGTTTTCTTCCGCAGGCATCATAGAAATATACTGAGCTATTCTTACTTTGTCTGAGTTGTTTGGGCGTATTCCATGAGGTTCACTACTATTAAAAATAAGTAAATCTCCAGCTTCCATTGGTACTTTAACAATTTTATCCTGTAGATTACTCACATCTGGTTTAAAATGATCTCTATCTTCTGGCTGTGTAAGTTTCCAGGTGTCGTAATTTTTATACAACCACGGAATGCATTGAAAACCGCCCATGTTTGGGTCTGTTTGATCTGCTAAAGCTAAAACACCTTGTACGTTTTGGGGCTTTGTTTCTGGATCATAATCCCAATGTATAAACCCTTTATATTCAAACCCTGGTTTTAACGGAAAATTTAAATTTGCTCTGTCAATAGTTACCCATAGTTTTTCTATTCCCCATACATCTACAAAAGCATCATATACTTTTTGAGTTTGTCTATTATTCCATAAATGCTGGTTGTTATATACTTCTATCATTCCAGTACCCGTAAGTTCTTTCATCTTCATTTCGGTATACGCTTGTGCATACCAAGTTTTACTATTATTAGGGTTTTTACTTTCAAATTCCCATAAAAAATCAGCAGTTTCAGTTGCTTGTTTTTTTGATACTGCATTTTTAATTACCACATAGCCGTTGTGTTTCCAAAATTCCCATTGTTCCATGGTAAGTACTCGCAATGTGTTTTCTGATGCATTCTCTCTTAACTGATGTACGCTACTTTTGGACATCGAAGGGTTTCCAGGAATATCTTGATGGTCATTTTTAATTTTTCTCATTTTTATGCTATTTTAATTATTTAATATTTATTTTTTAAGCTTTTTACTTGAAACAAAATTAAAATAGATGTGTTTTTATTAATTTATCAATTTTAGCATATATTTGAAGTATTTTGATAATTTTAATGAATAAACTATCATTTTAATCAATTTAGAACAATTGAGTACATATTTGAAGAATTGCTATATCATGTCTACATTCATATAAAACCAAATAAATGAAAACTCAGCTTGAAAGTATTCAGCCTAATTTTAATAGTTCCTTTAATTTACTAAGGAATGATTATTTAAGTGATACTTTTTTATGGCATTTTCATCCAGAATATGAATTGGTTTATATTGATAATGCTTCTGGAACAAGACATGTAGGAAATCATATTTCAAAATACAAGGAAAGTGATTTGGTTTTTATTGGGAGTACTATTCCACATCTTAATTTTGATTATGGAGTAAAAACACCCTACAACAATATTGTATTGCATATTCATCCAGATTTTGTAGTCAATGTATTAGAGAAAACTCCAGAGCTTTTTCTTATTTTAAAGATGTTCCAGAAGGGACAGCATGGGCTTTCTTTTCCTGAACCTATCAAGGTTCTGGTAGGAAAAAAAATTAAAAAATTAGGGAATCTTAATGCTTTTGATAGGTATCTGGAAGTATTAAAAATATTTGAAATAATTGCTAATTCTGATTTTAAACTGCTTCATGAAAAACCTTTTATGAATCAGTTTAGTTTAAAGGAACAAAAAAGATTGCAACTTATCTATCAATATACAGAACAACATTACCATAGCAAAATAACAATTAACACAGTGGCCAACTTATGCAATTTGAGTAATGAAGCTTTTTGTAGGTATTTTAAAAAGGTTACAGGAAATTCTTTCATCACTTTTTTAAATCAATACCGTATTAGTAAGGCAAAAACGATTATGATGAGTGGTAAGAATGTTTCGGAAGCTTGTTTTGAAAGTGGTTTTGAAAGTTTGTCTTACTTCAACAGAATTTTTAAGAAAGTAACTCAAGAAAATCCTAGTCATTTTATAAATCAGCTTCATAAGTAGAATGTTTATATTAATTCTAGGCAAAAAAAATTGGATAGCAAAGCTACCCAATTTTTAAAATAGTATGTTTTAGAAATGTTATTTCTCTTCTTCGGTAATAATTTCAGCTTTAGGAACCGAGCTATCATATTGATCATTATAAAGCTCTAAAAGATTCATAGTAGCTACTACAAGGTCTTTAGTCTCTGTTAATAAACTGAAATAAAGCGAAGTGTTTTTTGGACTCGATTCTTCCGTACGAGTTCTAGAAATTTGTTTTTCAATTTTCTTACTCACACTTTTTAATAAACCTTCTTTTTCTTTAAGAATAGAGCTAATATCGTCAAAAGTACGTGCATCAAAGGTCTTTTTGATGTTTTTAAATAAAGACTGAATATCATTCTGAAGGTCTAATAATTCTCGAGTTTGATTAAACTTTAGCTTTTTATGATTGTTATTTACGTGTTTGTAAGACGATTTTCCTATGTACTCTAAAGATTGAGCCATGTCTTGAAGATAGCCTAAAACATTAATGTAAAAATGACTAGCACCAACGCTAGATTCATCTAAATTTTTAATAAAATAGAATACACTTTCTTGCAATTCATCAATCTCAGAAGTTAGTTTATCATTTCCTTTCTTAGATTTTTTGAGCTGTTTTAAATCTTCTTTTGAGAGACCAGTAATAGCATCTGTATAAATTTTATAAGATCTATTAGCTACCGCTCCAATGTTGTCTGCACTTTCCTCAATAACCCCTTGGATAGAGCTGCTTTCTGCTCTATTTAGGCTGTCTTCTTCTTTTATTCCGCTAGATTTCTTTTTGTAGTTAATATAATTTCTTACTAAAAGAACAATTGCGAAGAATAATAAAATAGCAATTGCTGCTGGCCCACCAATGTATATTAAGTATGCCATAGTAGCCGCTGCAATAAATGCAGAAAAGGCTGTGAAAAACCATCCACCAATAACATTAAAAACTCCAGCTACACGGTAAACTGCACTTTCACGCCCCCAAGCTCTATCTGCCAAAGAAGACCCCATTGCAACCATAAAAGTTACATAAGTTGTAGACAAAGGTAATTTCATTGAAGTGGCAATAGAAATTAAAATACCAGCAATCATTAAGTTTACCGAAGCTCTAATTAAATCGAAGGCAGGAGCTTCGTGGTTTTTATCTTTACCAGTTTCTACTGCAGGTTTTTCAAATTGGGCATTTAGTTTGCGTTGCGTTTCTTTAGGAAGTAATAAGTTGATGCCTTGACTAGTTTTTGTAGAAGCTCTAACAACCCATCTAGATAATAAATTAGGCTGAAATTTCTCTTTTCCTTCGTTCTGTCTAGAAAGTCTAATTTCTGTTTCAGCAACAGATCTAGCTTTTTTAGAAAACCATAGTGTTAACACCATTATTCCTCCTGCAATAAAAAGTAATAGTGGTTCTGTTGGTACTTTTTCTGCAAGAGAACCCATGGCAAATTGATCTGGTGCAACGCCAGAAACCGACCAAGCTTCATAAGAGTGATAAGCTGCCATTGGAACCCCAATAAAGTTTACCAAATCGTTACCAGAAAAAGCCAATGCAAGTCCAAAAGTCCCCATTGCTATTACTATAATGAGGATGTTTCTTTTGAAGATTTTCATGTATAACTGTGAGAATAATGTCCAGAAGATAAAACTTCCTATTAGAACAAAAATCTCATTTCCTTCTGTAATTTCTTTAATGTTACTGTAATAAGGAGTTCCTTTTAGTCCTTTCATAAAAATGAAATAGGTAATTCCTGTTAAAGCGAATCCACCGAAAAGAGCTCCAAAATGCTTCATCTTTTTTTCATAATGAAAAGAAAATATAAGTCTGGATATAAACTGAACAATTGCACCAACTGTAAAAGCAATAACTACGGAGAGTAAAATCCCAGAGATAATTACAAGAGCTTGATCTGAGTTTATGTATTTTGATAAATCGGCTAGTGTTTCGGTGTCTGATGCGCCAATTTTTATTAATGCTACTGCTACTGCGGCTCCTAATAATTCAAAAACAATAGAAACTGTTGTAGAAGTTGGCATTCCTAAAGTATTGAAAAAGTCGAGTAATAGAATATCTGTAATCATTACAGCCATGAAAATAATCATGATCTCATTAAACATAAATTCTTTAGGAATAAAGATCCCTTTACGGGCAACTTCCATCATTCCGCTAGAAAAAACAGCTCCGATAAAAATTCCTAAACTGGCAATTATCATTATAGATTTAAACGAAATTGCTTTAGAACCTATTGCAGAATTTAAGAAGTTAACGGCATCGTTGCTAACTCCTACAACAAGGTCGGCTATAGCAAGAATTGCCAAAGCTACAATCATTAATAAGTAGATATTCTCCATAACATCAAATATAATTATTCTTATTTATATAACTACTTACCATTCAGTTTTTTACAAGCAAGTAGTCTATTGTCTTGATACTAAGTATCAAATATTTTTACTCGATAATCGAGATTTAAATGCCCCAAGGCAGTTTACTATTTTAAAAATGAACCTCAATTTGTAGTCTAGCTAGAAGCTGATTGCTATCTTCAACTATTGATAAATAGCTAAAATCTGTTTGAACTTTTAGTTTATGACCAACAATGTATTTTGAAATTCCTAATGTATATTGGTTTTCTGTGCTTTTTAAAGTTAACGATCTGTCTAGATCTATATTAGTATAACGGGTACTTACTTCCCAGTTATTTTTAAATAAATATCCAGTTTGTAAATTTAAGCCATTTCCTACAGCTACAATGTCTCCTGTTAAACTTCCGTCAGAATTTTTTGCAATAGGGTCATCGGCATTTCTATCGGCATATTCTCCCATAAAAGAAAAACCATTATATTTAAAAACAACATCTACAAATAGTGTAGAAATATCTGTTTGATATTCTCCAACATCATTTTGCATAAAAGTCCCCATATTACTACGTGTTTTTATAGCATCATCATTAAAATCGTAGGTGGCGGCAACCATAAGTTTCGGTTTTTCTTCTCTTTTTAAGGCTGAGCCTTGGTATTCGTTATTACCTTTAAAGGCTCCAAAAGGAAGTAATTCAAGTCGACTAGTGTATTGATAGCCTCCTTTATTTCCTACGGTTACATTTCTTCCTTCTCCTTGAGAAAATGCAAAGCTCTCTCTTATTAAAAAATTAGGAGTAGCGTACCAAAAGTGTCTTAGTTGTGCTCCAATGTCTCTGTCAATATTGAACTGTGCATTTAGAAGAGAACGATCTACAAATTGAAGATTCCCAGAAGAGATTACACGCTCTACGTTTCCAGGAAGCTTTGTTTGTCCAGCCCAAAGGCTAAAGTTTTTATAAAAATTCCATTTAATTAAGGCATCGTATATGTATCTAGGCGTGTTATTAGTGTAAATAGAACCGCCAGAAATATCCCTGTTGGATAAACCGATTTCAATTTTGTACGTAAGTTTTTTACTGAGAATGAAGCCGTCAAATTTTAAACGGGCTCTACGAATTAAAAAATTGGTTTCAGAATTGTTTATCTCACCATTCGCTTCGTTCCATGTAGCGGTGCCTAGCAACTGCATTCTAGTAGCGAATTTCATACTCCATGTGCTGTCTTTTCCAACGATATTTAAAATTCCTTTACCAAAGCGTGGTGCTTTGATTTCTTGTGCATTCAATAGACTGCATGAGAAACCAAACAGCAATAACGCTGTTAATAAATATTTCATTTCCTTCTTAGTTTTTGTCGCTGCAAAGAACAGATTGTAATGTTAAGAAATTGTTTCCTGAATATTATATAATTAAGAATAATATACAAAAAAAGAGGCTGCCTTTTCAGACAGCCTCGCATATTTCGGTAACTAAGTCGACAAAAACTAAAAGCTAATGAAATATCTATATGTTTAAACAATACGGCAAAAATCAATTTTTAGGTTGAATACAATGTAAATAAATAATTAAGTTAGTATTAATTTTAGCTAATATTAGAGTTATTATTTTTAAAAAGTTTCTTTTTTTAACCATTCTCTACAGTATCTTGCAAGTCTAAATTTGTAGTATGAATTGGGAACAATTACTCTCGCTTAAAAGGTTTAACGACACGCATAAAAGACTTCGAAAAGAACAAGATGAAACCCGTTTGGGGTTTGAAGTTGATTATGACAGAATTATATTTTCTTCTGCTTTTAGAAGTTTACAAGATAAAACGCAGGTAATTCCGCTTTCTAAAACAGACTTTGTGCATACTAGACTTACCCATAGTTTGGAAGTATCTGTGGTAGGGAGAAGTTTAGGAAGAGCAGTAGGGAAGGCAATTTTAGAAAAACATCCTTATTTGGCAGAGGTGCATGGGTACAAGTTTAACGATTTTGGGGCAATTGTTGCCGCTGCCGCGCTTTCTCATGATATTGGGAATCCTCCTTTTGGACATAGTGGAGAAAAAGCTATTGGGGAGTATTTTAAGAATGGAAAAGGAGAAAAATACAAATCGCAATTAACCGATAAAGAGTATCAGGACTTGATAGATTTTGAAGGTAATGCTAATGGATTTAAAATTTTAACTGAAACTCGTAAAGGAATTATCGGTGGTTTACGATTAAGCTATGCTACTCTCGGAGCTTTCATGAAATACCCTAAACAATCCCTTCCAAAGAAACCAACTGGTAAAATAGCGGATAAAAAGTTTGGATTTTTTCAATCTGAGAGGCCTGTTTTTGAAGATGTAGCAAATGAATTAGGACTTTTACAAACTAGAACTGGAGAAGAGTTATCCTATGCTCGGCATCCATTAACATTTTTAGTAGAAGCTGCAGACGATATTTGTTATACTATTATAGATTTTGAAGACGGAATAAATCTAGGGTTAATCCAAGAAGAATATGCGTTGGAATATCTTATAAAACTTGTTAAAGATTCTATTAATACCGATAAATACCATTCTCTTACTACAAAAGAAGATAGACTTGGTTATTTAAGAGCACTTTCTATTAACACATTAATTGCCGATGCAACTAGGGTCTTTATTGAAAATGAAGACGCTATTTTAAAAGGAGATTTTCATGTTTCACTACTAGAAAAATCTAAATATAAAGCGCAAATAGAAGATATAATTAGTTTAAGTGTGGAAAATATATATCGAAGTAATGAAGTGCTTCAGAAAGAAATAGTAGGATATAAAATTATAAATCAGCTTTTAGATGTTTTTTGCGGGGCTGTCATGAGAAAAAGTGAGGATTGTGCTACCAATTATGATAAACTTATATTGAATTTACTTCCTGAAAAGTATAAAATAACTACGGGAGGCTATGAGTCTTTACTTTCTGTTACGCAATTTGTTGCTGGCTTAACAGATGGAAATGCACTTTTGATTTTTAATAAAATAAATGGAAACTTGGTTTAGTTGTAGCTCATTTACCTTAATGTAGAACTTATCTACATGCATAATCAGAGCGCGTGCTTTGAGAAATTAAAACCCTCTATCTATGAGGGATTAAAAATTATAAATAACTCCTACGCCCAACGATTGTTTAAATTGAATTCGGGGGCCATAAGTAATTTTTTCACTTGTATTTGGATTTTCAATTTCTTCAAACTTAATATCGTTATCGTAAATAAGTTGGGTGCCTATATTTGCCACCACATAGTCGTTTACTTTAAATTCTACGTCTATTAACCAGTTAATATCTATATTTCCGAAGCTGTTCAAATAATCGCTATATAATGTTAATCTATTAGAGAGAAACATGTCTTCGTAAATTTTAGTTTGATAGGAGTTGGTTATTAAAAAACCTAATTCTGTAACTATATTTTTACCATCTTTTATTTTTACTCCATTAGCGTCGTAAATTGCTTTGTCAACACCAAATGCTCCTTGGTCGGCTAAATCTTGATCCAATACAATAGTTGATTTTTGAGTTATTGGAGAGATGTATAATTTAAAATCTTTATTTTCAGGAGAAAATTCACTACCAAAACCGAAGAGGAAATACCCCGGTGCCATAAATCCTGAAATTGGGTCATCGGTATTTGGATATTTATAACCGTTGGAAAATTGAGTGTTAAAGTTTGCTTTGGCAGAGAAATACCAGCTTGATAAATCTTCCATTCTAAAGCCTAAGGTGGAATTTACTGCAAAAGCATCTTCTGTTTTACGTATTTTTTGACCTTCTTGTACATTCAAACCATAACGCATAATCATTTCGTTATTCCACTGTACTTTTTCATGCTTATAATTTCTTTCGAATTGTGCATTTCCCAAACCGCTAATAGAATTGTTTCCCCCGGCACTCCAGTTTACAAAAGCAATTTCGCTAATATTAACACCTATTTTATTAATGCGCTTCCATCTTGGAGGTAGCGGCTTATATTCTTTTATAATTTTGGATAAATTAACGGTGTCCTTTCCAGAAATAATAAAAACTTCTTTAGTTCTTGAATTGGTATAAACATGTTGGTCGTCATCTTGTGCTTGAGCCAACGTTAAGAACATGAAAAAGAAGAGAATGAAAGAAATTCTCATTTTAAAACTTGAATATTAGTTAGGTTGTACAAAAATGGTAAAAAAAGCTATCTTATAAAAATTTATTAATTTGATATGCAATACTCTCAGGATCTATACCTGCAATTTGCTGTAGTTCTTCAACGGTTCCTTGCTCAATAAATTGTTCGGGAACTCCTAAGAATTTAATCTTTTTTGTGTAATTATTAATAACAGCAAATTCGGCTATGGCGCTTCCCATCCCACCTTTTAAAACCCCATCTTCAACGGTAATGATGGTTTTATATTTGGTGAAAATTTGATGCAGCATTTCTTTATCTAAGGGTGCAATAAACCTTAAATCGTAATGAGCAATTTTATCGGTTTCTGTGCTTTCAATCGCTTTTGTTACATTTTTAGCCATATTACCTATGCTAATAACGGCAATTTCACTTCCTTCTTTTAGTAAAACACCTTTTCCAATCTCAATTTTTGTAAATGGTTGTTTCCAATCTAAGGTAACACCCCTACCACGTGGATACCTTATGGCTATTGGAAAGTCCAATCCCAATTGAGCGGTATACATTATGTTGCGAAGTTCAACCTCATTTCGGGGTGCGAAGATGATGAGATTTGGAATGCATCTTAAATATGCAATATCAAAAACACCATGGTGTGTTGCTCCGTCTTCTCCCACCAGTCCAGCTCTGTCCAAACAAAAAATTACAGGGAGTTTTTGCAGAGCTACATCATGTACAACTTGGTCATATGCGCGTTGTAGAAAGGTTGAGTAAATATTGCAAAAAGGAATTAAACCTTGGGTTGCCATTCCAGCAGCTAGGGTAACTGCGTGTTGTTCTGCAATTCCAACATCAAAGGCTCTTTCTGGAAATTGTTCCATCATGTATTTTAAAGAGCTCCCAGTAGGCATAGCAGGAGTAATTCCAACAATTTTCTCATTCTCTTTTGCAAGCTCTATAATGGTGCTTCCAAATACGTCTTGATATTTTGGAGGCTGTTTAACGTTGGGTTTTATTATGAGTTCGCCAGTTAGTTTGTCAAATTTTCCTGGTGCATGGTATTTTACTTGGTCTTCTTCTGCTTTTTTTAAGCCTTTTCCTTTAGTGGTGATAACATGTAAAAACTTTGGCCCTTTTATTTTTTTTAAACGTTCTAATTCTTTTAAAAGGCGTGGTAAATTATGGCCATCTATTGGACCTCTGTAATCAAAGTTTAATGCTTTGATGATATTATTTTTAGCAAGCTGTCGGTCTTTTTTTACATTGGTAAGATATTCTTTAAGAGCACCAACACTTGGGTCAATTCCTATAGCATTATCATTTAAAATAATGAGCAAATTGGCATTGCTGACGCCTGCATGATTTAGTGCCTCAAAAGCCATTCCGCTAGCAATAGAAGCATCTCCAATAACTGCAATATGTTGTTTTTCGGTTTCGCCTTTTAGGTTTGATGCCATTGCCATTCCAAGCGCTGCTGAAATGGAAGTGGAGCTGTGTCCAACCCCAAAAGCATCGTATTTGCTTTCCTCTCGCTTTGGAAACCCGCTGATGCCATTTAATTGTCTATTAGTGTGGAAGATTGATTTTCTACCAGTTAAAATTTTATGACCATAGGCTTGGTGACCAACATCCCAAATTAATTGATCTGCGGGAGTGTTAAAAACATAATGTAGTGCAATGGTAAGTTCTACCACGCCTAAACTCGCTCCTAAGTGCCCTTCTTTTGTTGCAACAATATCAATAATAAAATCTCGCAATTCTTTTGCTAAAAGGGGAAGTTCTTCTTTGTTTAATTCTCGAAGATCTTCAGGGAGGGTAATGTTGTCTAACAGCGTTTGCTTCATCTTACAAAAATACAAACAAAGCATTATTATTTTGCATAATTTGTCTCTAAGTTCAATGCCTTAGTTATAAGCTTTTATTAGCTGAAGTTGAATTTGATTTTTTTATTTGAAGCTCTATTGAAGGATTTATTTTAAAAAGGAGTCATCACCAAAAAGGAAATGAATAAAGCAAAGGTTTTATAGTAATTTCAGTTTAGTCTTTTCTCTTTTTCTTACAGCGAAGCGGTCTTATTTCTTTGTCTAGATTGTACTGTATATTTATATGAAATATTGAAATAAATACTTGTTCTTGCTGAAAAATATTTTTATTTCAAATTGTATCTTTGTTTTTATGATAGAACCTTTTGACGATTCCTATTTTATGAAAAAAGCCATGCAGGAAGCGGAAGCTGCTTTTGATAGTGGTGAAATTCCTGTTGGGGCTGTGGTAGTGGTAGATAATAGGATTATTGCTCGTGCACATAATCTTACGGAAACCTTAAACGATGTTACAGCCCATGCCGAGATGCAGGCAATTACTGCTGCTGCCAATTTTTTAGGCGGGAAATACTTAACGGGTTGTACGCTTTATGTTACTTTGGAACCTTGCCAAATGTGTGCCGGAGCTTTGTATTGGAGTCAGATTAGTAAAATTGTTTATGGAGCAACCGACGAAAACCGTGGGTTTAAAACTATGGGAACAAAATTACATCCCAAAACTGAAGTTGTTTCTGGTGTAATGGAGCAAGAAGCGTCAAGCTTGATGAAACGTTTTTTTATTGAAAAACGTAATTTGAACTAATCTAATCTTAAACTATTAATAGATAGCATTTAACTATTGGTTTATCTGTTAGTCTATTGTATCGAGGAATTTTTAGTTGAATATTACTAGGAAGACTTCTTTTTCTTCAAAAGAATAAGATTAAAAATGCTAATACTAAAAGCGGTTACCAAGAAAGAGACTCCAATAATTCTATTTTTCAGTATAAAAAACTAAGCACTCCTAATACTATAAATATTATTGTGAGTGTAAACATTACATATTTTACTCGATAATCGAGATTTCAATACTCCGAAGCTTGCCTCGAAATGTTTTTTTAGTTTTTCCTTCTAATGCCTCGTGAGTTTGTTCCGAGGGGGGTTACTTGTTTCATTTTGAGTAATGGCTTTTAAAAAATTGATACCCTCTTTTAAAGCTAATCGTTGGTTTTGTTTTTATACACTAAATAGATAAGTCCGATTACAAAACCGATGGCAAGTAAAATATAAGCTATTATTTTTAGAGCAAACACAAAAAGTGCTATTAAACCTGCTAGTGTACAAAGAAGTCCGATTATAAAAAGTGTAGATTTCATTATTCAGTTTTTTATGAATGTATGAATAAGAAAACATTAAAACAAAAAAAGTCGTCCGTTTGGACGACTTTAATTCTACAAAAATAAAATATCTTTAGCCGATTACTTGCACGTGTGCAGCAACCATACCTTTTCTTCCTTCTTCTTCTTCGTATTCTACTTTGTCACCTTCGTTAAGCTCAACACCTTTAAGTTCAGTTACGTGAACAAAAATGTCTTTACCTGTTTCGTCGTTGGTAATGAATCCATAACCTTTTGATTCATTGAAAAATTTTACTGTACCAGTCATTATAAATTGTAATAAAAATTAAAGTTCAAATGTACCAATTAAATTGAAAGGACAAATAAAATTATAAGAATTTCTTGTAAAAATTATTGATTTTCAGTGTTTTCCCCCTTTTTGCCGTTCATTTTATCAACATTATCCTTGGTTAACATATAATCTGTTATTTTTTTGCCTTTGGAGCGAGAGTATAAAAAGAGAGGTATTAATATGAAAGCGAAAGAGATAACAGCAATCCCGATAATTCTATCTCCTAAAAGGTCATTATCTTCCCATTTATAATAATAGCCTACAGCTATAGCTATTAAAATTGCAAAAAACACTATTTGAACAACTCTTTTCATTTTTCTATTTTGTAAAAGATATTAATTTCCTTCTGTAGGCTGTTAATAATTTAGATTTAGAAACAAAGCCATAATATTTTCCATCTTTAATAACAGGAAGGTTCCAAGCGCCACTATCTTGAAATTTTTGCATAACCTTGGTCATGTTATCGGTTTGCATTTTAATTACTTCGGGTGGATTTTGCATCACATCGCTAGCCTTTATTTCTTCATATAAACTTTGATCAAACATAATAGATCGGATATCGTCTAATAAAATAATACCTTCTAAATAATTTGTTTTTTTATTCAGAACAGGGAAAATATTTCTATTAGATTTTACAACAGCACTGTGGACAATTTCACCTAATGTCATATCTGGATAAAGAGGTACAAAGTTAGTTTCTATTACAGTGCTAATATCCATTAATGTAAGAACCGCTTGATCTTTGTCGTGAGTTATAAGTTCTCCTTTTCTGGCCAATTCCATGGTATACACAGAATGCGAGACAAAATATTTAGTAATAGCAAATGAAATGGTTGCTGTAATCATTAAAGGAATAAACAATTCATATCCTCCAGTTAGTTCTGCAATTAAAAAGATGGCGGTTAGTGGAGCGTGTAACACTCCTGCCATAAGTCCTGTCATTCCTACTAATGTAAAATTGCTTTCAGAAACTGGGGAATTTAAAATCCCTATATTATTTAGCACTTTAGCTAAACAATTTCCCATGATGCTTCCCATAAAAAGTGTTGGTGCAAAAATTCCACCTACACCACCAGCGCCAAAAGTAATGGCACTAGCAATTATTTTAAAAAGGATTAAACCTATTAATAGCGCTACTACAACCCATACATTGTCTAAATCAATATTAAAGAAATTGTTTTCTAATGCCGCTTTTGGATTGCCTTGTACTAAATGGTTTATTACTTCATAACCCTCTCCATAAAGAGGCGGGATGAAGAAAACTAAAATCCCTATGGCAATACCTCCAATGATTAATCTTTTAATAGGAGAATTCATTTTTTCGAAAAAATCATGAATCCAGGCGTATACTCTTGTAAAATATATAGAAGTAAATCCTGCAACAACACCTAATAAAATAAAGAAAGGAACGTCGTTAAGTACAAATCCGTCTTCCAATTTAAAAGGTAATAAAATATCACTTCCGAAGAAAAAATAAGAGGTAATAACTCCAGACAGTGAAGCTAATAAAAGTGGAAGTAAGGATGCTAAAGTTAAGTCGAGACTAAATACTTCAACAGCAAAAATTATAGCAGCAATTGGCGCTTTAAAAATAGAAGCCATGGCACCAGCTGCGGCTGCTCCTATAAGTAAAGTTCTGCTTGCTTGATTCATATGAAAAAGCCTTGCAATATTGGAGCTAATTGCAGCACCTGTTGCAACTGTTGGCCCTTCCAGTCCTACAGAACCTCCAAAACCTACTGTAAAAGGAGCGGTAAGAATACTCCCTACCATTTGAAATTGCCTCATAATTCCCTTCCGTTTTGAAATAGCAAAAAGAGTAGAGGGGATACCATGACTCACACGGTTTCTTATTATATATTTCATAATAAGAAAGGTAAGAGTTAGACCAATTAAGGGGTATACAAAGTAAAATGCATGATGGTATTCTTGAATAAGTTTACCTTCTAGTAATAACTGAATAAAATGGGTTAGGTTTTTAAGTACAACAGCACCTACTCCCGAAGTAAATCCAACTAGGATACTTAGAATGTAGATAAATTGTTGTTGAGAAATATGTTTAGCTCGCCAAATTAATATGCGGGTAAATAAGTTCTTTTTAGACTGTGGCATCGCCCATATTTTTATATAGTTTAAAAAACGCTTGTAAATATAATACTTACAAGCGTCTGTTTTTTAAAGATTTAACTTTATATGAAGTTCTTTTAATTGCTCTTCGTCAATTTTGGCAGGAGCATCAATCATAACATCTCGACCAGAATTGTTTTTTGGAAATGCAATAAAGTCTCGAATGGTTTCTTGACCTCCAAGAATAGCCACCAATCTGTCAAATCCAAAAGCGAGTCCTCCGTGTGGTGGCGCCCCATATTGGAAAGCGTCCATTAAGAAACCAAATTGAGCTTTTGCTTCTTCTTCGGTAAATCCTAAATGTTTAAACATTAATGCTTGTAAGTCTTTATCGTGAATTCTAATAGAGCCCCCTCCAATTTCATTTCCGTTAAGTACTAGATCGTAGGCATTGGCTCTTACATTTCCTGGCTCGGTATCTAGCAATTTAATATCTTCTGGTTTAGGCGATGTAAATGGGTGATGCATAGCGTGGTAGCGCGCTGTTTCTTCATCCCATTCTAATAGCGGGAAATCTAACACCCAAAGTGGAGCAAATTCGTCTGCTTTTCGTAATCCTAAACGTTCTGCCATTTCCATACGTAAAGCACTTAGTTGTGCTCTAGTTTTATTAGCAACGCCAGAGAGTACGCAAATTAAATCGCCTGCTTTAGCGTTTGTGGCTTCTGCCCATTTTTTAAGGTCGTCTTCGTTGTAAAATTTATCTACGGAAGATTTAAAGCTTCCATCTTCATTACATTTTACATATACCATTCCTAAAGCGCCAACTTGTGGACGTTTTACCCAATCAATAAGTTTATCAATTTCTTTTCTAGTATAGGAAGCAGCTCCTGGAACGGCAATACCAACAACTAATTCAGCATCATTAAAAACTTTAAAATCTTTATGTTGCGCTACTTCGTTAAGTTCTCCAAACTCCATTCCGAAGCGAATGTCTGGTTTGTCATTACCATATTTTCGCATGGCTTCATCATAAGTTATACGAGGGAAATTGGTAATATCTATTCCTTTTATTTCTTTTAAGAGATGACGTGTTAGTCCTTCAAATACATTTAAAATGTCTTCTTGTTCTACAAAAGCCATTTCGCAGTCTATTTGTGTAAACTCTGGCTGTCTGTCTGCACGAAGATCTTCGTCTCTAAAACATTTTACAATTTGGAAATATTTATCCATTCCCCCAACCATAAGCAGTTGCTTAAAGGTTTGTGGAGATTGTGGAAGTGCGTAAAACTGACCTTCATTCATTCTAGAAGGGACCACAAAATCTCGTGCTCCTTCTGGAGTAGATTTAATTAAGTAAGGAGTTTCTACTTCTATAAACCCTTCATTAGAAAGGTAATTTCTTACTTCAATCCCTACTTTATGTCTAAAAATAAGACTGTTTTTAACTGGATTACGACGAATATCTAAGTAACGATATTTCATACGAAGGTCGTCTCCACCATCCGTTTCATTTTCAATAGTAAATGGAGGTGTTTTGGATTCGTTTAAAACAGTGATGTTTTTTACTAAAACCTCAATAGCTCCTGTAGGAATATTAGCATTTTTAGATTCTCTTTCAATAACAGTTCCGTCAACTTGAATTACAAATTCTCTTCCTAAACGCTGTGCTGTTTCCAATACTCCATTAGGGGTACGTTCCTCATCAAAAATTAGCTGAGTGATTCCATAGCGGTCTCTTACATCTACCCAAACCATAAAACCTTTATCTCTTACTTTTTGTACCCATCCAGAGAGGGTTACTTCTTTATTGATGTGCTCTTTGCGTAACTCGCCACAAGTATGACTTCTATACATGAATTCTTAACATTTAATAAGATGCAAAGGTAATAAGTTCTTAGGTAAAAGAAACTTTTTCAGTTGTAAATTACAGCACTGCCTATAAAGTGTTTTTTTTTTGATTTAAATCCCTCATTGAGGGTTTTATTTCCTAGAGCCTGTCTTGAGTTTACCAAAGGACTCTACGTCTAAATGGATTAAATTATTTTCTTTTGAATACCTCGTAGGCTTGCCTCGAGGTAGTTGATTTGACCTGTTTGAGTATTGATTTAAGTCGAAAAATGATCTTTTTTTTACCCTCATTGAAGTCTCCAATGTTAAGTTTTAGTCGAAAATGAAAAATTAACATTGAATAAATAGCTGATTATTAGTAATATACAAGTTTAATGTTAATTTAACGTTATGTAAATGTGTTTTTTGTGTAAATTATTTCGTTATCTTTGTTATGATAATGTAAAGTACTAATAATTTAATAACGAAAAATATAGAATCATGAAAAAATCAATTTTAATTTTTGCGATGCTTTTTTCGTTAGTTATGGTAGCTCAAAATGCTGAGAATAAACCAAAACTGGAGAAAGAAGGAGAAATGGTAAAGGCTACCTATTTCCATGACAATGGAAGTATTGCTCAAACTGGCTTTTATTTAGATGGTAAACTGCACGGCGAATGGAAATCTTATAATGAAGAAGGGAAGAAAATTGCAATGGCAGAATACAATAATGGAAAGAAAACAGGGAAATGGTTTTTCTGGAATGAAGATTCATTAAAAGAAGTAAACTACGAAGATAATAGAATTGCAAAAGTAACTACTTGGAACAACTCTAATTCTGTAGTAACTGTAGATTAATTGTAACAAAAATAGAATATTTTAAAACCACGTTTTTACGTGGTTTTTTTGTTTTTAGACCTAATTTATAAGCTCTTTATGGGGAGTGTTGAATTTCAAGTTTTTAAAACCTATTGGATTTCGTACTTTTGCCTATCGATAAAAGAAAAACATGATACAATCAATGACCGGTTTTGGGAAGAATATTATTCAGCTTCCTTCAAAAAAAATCACCGTAGAATTAAAATCATTAAACAGTAAAAATCTAGATCTCAATGCCAGAATTCCTTCATCTTATAGAGAAAAGGAAATTGAGCTGAGAAATATTATAGCAAATAGCTTAGAAAGAGGAAAAATAGATTTTAGTCTGTTTGTGGAGATTACCGGAGAGGTTTCTAACACCAAAGTAAATACTGCAATTGTACAAGGGTATATGGAACAATTGAGGGCAGTTAATGTATCTAATTCTGGTCAAAATGATGATATTGAACTTTTAAAAATGGCGGTAAGAATGCCAGATGCTTTAAAAGTAGAACGAGATGAAATAGATGAAACGGAATATGTAGAAATTAAGGCAGCACTACAAGAGGCATTAAAAGAAATTAATAGTTTCCGTTCTCATGAAGGGGCAGTATTGGAAAAGGATTTTGTTGCTCGAATAGAGAATTTATTGGACTTACTTAAACAAGTGGAGGCTATAGATCCAGAACGAATGGATAATGTTAGAGAGCGACTAAACAAAGCGGTTGCAGATATTAAAGAAAATGTAGACGAAAATCGTTTTGAGCAAGAGTTGATTTTTTATCTAGAGAAATTTGATATTACAGAAGAAAAAGTACGTTTGGCAAACCATTTGGATTACTTTTTACAAACGCTTTCTTCGGATGATTCTAATGGAAAAAAACTAGGATTTATTAGTCAAGAAATTGGAAGAGAGATTAATACCATTGGTTCTAAAGCTAATTTTGCACCAATGCAGCAAATTGTAGTTCAGATGAAAGATGAGCTAGAAAAAATAAAAGAACAAATGTTAAACGTATTGTAGTTTAACAAGTAAAATACTTCAGAAGAACATTCTATGCAGCATACCAATAACGGAACAGGGGGAAAGTTAATTATATTTTCAGCGCCATCTGGGAGTGGAAAAACTACTATTGTAAGACATTTACTTAATTACCCAGAATTGAATTTAGAGTTTTCAATTTCGGCAACTTCAAGAGAAGCAAGAGGAGAAGAGGTGGATGGAGAAAACTATTACTTTCTTTCTTTATCAGATTTTAAAAAACATATAAAAAACGATGACTTTTTAGAGTGGGAAGAAGTTTATAGAGATAATTTCTACGGAACTTTAAAATCTGAAGTAGAAAGAATTTGGGCACTCGGAAAAAACGTTATTTTCGATATAGATGTTGCTGGGGGACTTCGTATAAAAAAGAAATTTCCAGAGCAAACTTTAGCAGTTTTTGTAAAGCCTCCAAGTGTTGATGAGCTTAAAATTCGACTTAAAAAGCGTAAAACAGAAAGCGACGATAAAATTAATATGCGCATTGCAAAAGCTTCTGTAGAATTGGCTACTGCACCACAATTTGATACTATTATTAAAAACTACGATTTAGAAACTGCAAAAAATGATGCCTATAATTTAGTGGCTAATTTTATTGGGTTAAAAAACGAATAGTATCAACTTTAATAAAGTGGGTTTATTTTGATTAAAATAGGCGTTTTTACAAGTCTCTATAATAGATATGAGTAAAGCGAAGGTTTTAAAGTCAATTATTGCTGGTTTAAAATTCTTGAAATCATATATTTAACTTAAAGTTATTCACATGAAAAAAAAAATTGGGTTGTACTTTGGTACTTTTAATCCTATTCATGTTGGGCATTTAGCAATAGCTAACCATATGGTTGAGTTTAGCGATTTGGATGAGGTATGGCTTGTGGTTACACCACACAATCCTTTAAAAAAGAAAAGCACATTGCTAGACAATCACCATAGGTTAGAATTGGTCTATCGTGCAACCGAAGGTTACGATAAATTAAAACCCAGCGATATTGAATTTGGACTTCCGCAGCCTAATTATACAGTAAATACTTTGGTGTATCTAAAGGAAAAATATCCAGATAATTATTTTGCTTTAATAATGGGGGAGGATAATTTATTGAATTTCCACAAGTGGAAAAATCATGATATTATTTTAGCTGAAAACGATATTTATGTGTATCCAAGAGTTAAGAAAAATGAAAATACTCAAAACTCATTTGAAGCACATCCAAATGTAAAAAAGGTAGAGGCTCCTATTATGGAAATATCTTCTACTTTTATCAGAAAAGCTATTGCAGCACAGAAAAATATCAAGCCTTTACTTAATAATAAAGTATGGGAGTATATTGATTTAATGAATTTTTATAAATAAGGAAATGAGACAGTTTTTTTATGAACGTTTCTAAACTAAATTATAATAAGTTAAAAAATATGAGGCTGTCTAAAAAAGTATCTAAACTCTAAATGTTATCCTGAGCTTGTCGAAGGATTTTTTTGAATGTTGGTTGTGAAACTTCGACAAGCTCAGTTCGACAAGATTGACAAGCTCCTTTAGGTTTGACAATTATGAATTACTTTTTTAGACAGCCTGATAATTATGTGTTCATTAAGGTTATTCTTTTGTAGGAGGAATACGTAACACTTGACCAGGGTAAATTTTATCTGGGTCAGTTAGCATTGGCTTATTAGCCTCAAATATTTCAGGGTACTTCATGGCATTTCCATAAAATTTCTTAGCTATTTTACTTAAGGAATCTCCACTTACAACAGTATGGAATCTAGCTACTGGCTCCGTATGTTCAACTTCCATAAGGTCATCTACAACAGCTATTCCAGCACTATTTCCCACTACTAAAACCACTTTTTCTTTTGTACTTTGGTTGTAAGCTTTCCCTCGTATTGTTGCAGTGTCTTCAGAAATAGTAATGTCTAAATTCTCAACTTTTAATCCTAAATCGTTTATTGTTTCGCTCAAGCTGGCTGCAGCTTTTAAATTTGCTTCTTTTATAGCAGCTTGCTTATCTGCTGCTTGCTCTGCAGCTTCTTCAGCGGAAGTTTTTCCTCCAAAAATTTTTGCACCAGCATCTTTAATAAATGAAAATAGCCCCATAGTTTTTACTTTTTAATTTGAAAGTTAATGACTATCAATCTACGAAAATTATCATATTAATACAAATAAATTGAAAAAATATACTATCAATTTATCGTTAAATAAAATGGACATTTTAGAGATATAAATGAAGAAGTCGTTTTTAGAATTTTCTAAAAACGACTTCTTGTAAATAACCAACCAAAAAAAATCAACTAACCTAACTTAATTCTCTTTATTACGTATTTATAACGTGGAGTTTTCAATAAACATTGTATGAATTTTCACAATCTATTGTTAAACCTTTTTTTAGCATTCTAAAGTTTGTTTCGTAATTTTGTGAATTGTAATGAAATGATAAAATACTGATAATCAACAGTTAATATCTTATTTTAAAATTTAATTACTTTTGACTTATAAATGAAGAATAAATTAATGGAGAATACTATAAAAGTTGCTGTTTTAGGTGGGGGTAGCTGGGCTACAGCGCTAGTTAAAATGTTGTGCGAAAATTTGGATGAAGTAGGTTGGTATATGCGTAATAAAAATGCTATTCAACATATTAAGGAGCAGCAACACAATCCTAATTATTTAAGTTCTGTTGAGTTTAATACGGATAAATTAAAACTGAGTAATGATATTAATGAAATGGCATCTTATGCGGATTATTTAATTTTTGCTATTCCTTCTGCTTTCTTGCATGAAGAATTAGGGAAATTATCAACATCTTTAGATAATAAGGTGGTTTTTTCTGCAATTAAAGGAATAGTTCCAGAGAGCGGACTTATTGTGGGGGAGTATTTTCATAACCTTTATAATGTTCCTTTTGATAGAATTGGAGTTATAACTGGACCTTGCCATGCAGAAGAGGTGGCTCTAGAAAGATTGTCTTATATTACGGTAGCTTCTTCTGATGAGGAAAAAGCGGAGATTCTAGCAAATAAACTTGCAGGTCCCTATATTAAAACTAAAATTAGTGATGATATTATCGGTACAGAATATGCTGCCGTCCTTAAAAATATCTATGCTATAGCGGCTGGAATTGCACATGGGTTGGGGTATGGAGATAATTTCCAATCGGTTTTAATGAGTAACGCCATTAGAGAAATGAAACGCTTTATAAAACGAATTCATAAAATGAAGCGTAATATCAACGATTCTGCTTATTTAGGAGATTTATTGGTTACGGGGTATTCCATTTTTAGTAGAAACCGAATGTTCGGGAATATGATTGGAAAAGGATATACTGTAAAAAGCGCTATGATGGAAATGAATATGGTTGCTGAAGGGTATTATGCTACCAAAAGCGCTCATATAATAACCTCTAAGCAAAAGCGTAAATCTAAAACTCCAATTATTGATGCTGTACACGCAGTATTATATGAAGGAAAGGATCCTAAAAAAACATTTTTAAAACTTACTGAGAAACTTGATTAAAATCCCTCATTGAAGGTTTTGTTCCCCAGAGCCAGTTCTGAGTTTACCGAAGTGTTCTACGTCAAAATGAGTTGAATTTGTTCCCTTTGAACACTCCTTATATAAGATATAAATTTAAAATAAAACCCCGTGTTAAAGTTGGAAAACTCATTTTCGGGGTTTTGTTTTATATAAAAATAATTTATAGCTGATTGTTGTATTTACGGATGTGCCTTCCGTAATAAATAAAGCGGCAATCGTTGCTTAATAAATGCAGAATATTATATTCAATTTTATAAGTACCTATTAGAAGCTACGTTTTCTTATCAAATTTAATATCCTGGTAAAAACATATAATTATGATCTCCTTGCCGCAGCAGAATCCATGCAACCAGTTTATGAGATTCTCTGCTAAACAATAAAGAGCCAATAGGTTTTTCAGGATTTTTTTTATTGTAATAAGCAAAAGTATAGGGGGCATACTCTTCCATTTGCTCTTTTTTAAATGGAGCATATATCTCAAAATTTTTATAAAACCGTATGGGTTTGGCATCTAGATTTTCTATCCCTATACTGTCAATCGTTTTTTTGAAATAAATAAAAGAATCATTAATAAATTTAGTTCTTTCTGAGTTCCTATCGTAATCTACAATATATCTGTTCAGGATAGTATCATTAAAAATCTCATCTAGTTTATGGTCTGTTGTATAATATGCTAAGCTCTTAAGGTTTTGATATATTTCTTTTTCTATTGCAGACCAGTTGTCTGGATTCTCTTGCCCATAAATATTTAGTATCAAAAGGTTGAAAAATAGGAAAGAAACTAAAGTGACAGTTTTTATGAGTTTTAAATCCATTATTTTGAAAATATTAGTTAGTATAACAGGAATTTTTATAGGTAGCTTTTGTTTGAAGTTATATAAATTACTAGGTAAGATATGACTGCATAAATAGTAAGTACTCCTATTGTTGTTATGTCTTGAAAAGACTTAAATGATACAGAAATAAGTCCTATATAAGTAAGTAGATATCCTAATAAAATATAGGTTCTTTTTTTTGAAAAAATGAAAATCATTCCAGTAATTGTTAATATCGATATTAAAAGACCAATACGAAATAAATCTAAATCTTGAATACTATCTAATACCATAATAATCCATATAATCCCTGATGTTAGATAAAATTTTTGAACATCTATAGGAACGATTACTA
>Ga0208029_1000078_pt1 | contig 70135 bp, 59 predicted proteins | sample MalvireepMed_s12_FD_184242 | JGI IMG/M metagenome (GOLD analysis project Ga0208029, IMG submission 184242) | Marine viral communities from the Global Malaspina Expedition - Malaspina viral metaG DeepMed_s12 (SPAdes) (version 2) | ecosystem: Environmental > Aquatic > Marine > Oceanic | place... | reverse complement strand
TCAGCAGAATCTTTTAATGCTAAAATAAAAGCTTTTAGAGCCCAGTTTAGAGGTGTCAAAAATGTAGAATTCTTCCTTTTCAGATTAACCACAATTTTTGCATAAACACAACTTTTGGGAATGATCCGTATTCAGTATACAGTATTTAGAAACTCATTCAAGTATTATCCGTGCATCTGTGGCTAAATTCATAGAAACTAAAAATTGCTGCCACGAATTCACTAATGCATTAATTAGTATTTATTTAGTACAAAGTAGTAAGTAGTAAGATTTTTTTATCCGTGTATCTGTGGCTAAAAAAGAATTAATCAAATTACAGGAGTAAAACTAAAAAAGGCTTCCTTTTCAGGAAGCCTTTTACTTTTAGGGTGGAAGACCGGTTTCGAACCGGCGACCTCTAGAACCACAATCTAGCGCTCTAACCAGCTGAGCTACAACCACCATTTAATTGCGGATGCAAATGTAATTCATTTTATCACTTCTGCAAAGAAAAAATAAACTTTTTTACACTAAATTTCCTAACTCATTCACTCCCAGCAATCTTTCTACAGTAAAACCTTCAGCGTGCTCCACGCCTATTAATCTCCCTAAGTCTTTCGCTCGATAATCTAGACTATCAAAAAAGTTTTTACTTGTAATTGGAGTCTCTGGTTCTTTACTATTTGGATCAAAAAACTGAGAGCTATACGCTTTAATAGCTTCAATTTTAACATCAATATAACCTGTTACATTCACTACAAAATCTGGTTCTATATTTTTCCATTGAATATAATGATACACATATTTAGGTCGCCAAGCATCTTGATTTTTACCATCCAAAGAAGTTTCAATCTTTTTTAATCCACTTAAAAAACAAGCATCGCTCACTAATTTACTTCCTTTACCATGATCTATATGTCTATCGTCAATAGAATTACAAATTACAATTTCAGGCTTGTATTTACGGATCATTTTAATTACTTCTAATTGATGCTCCTTATCGTTTACAAAAAAACCATCTGCAAAGCGTAAATTCTCTCTTACCTCTACTCCTAATATTTTTGCAGCAGCAGCAGCTTCTTCATCCCTAATTTCAGCAGTTCCTCTAGTCCCTAACTCTCCTCTAGTTAAATCTACTATCCCTACTGTTTTTCCTAATCTTATTTCTTTTGCTATGGTTGCACCACATCCTAACTCTACATCATCTGGATGCGCCCCAAATGCAAGTATATCTAATTTCATGTATCTATTTTATTATTTTTAACGGTTACATGGAACACCCAAATAATCATTTCTCTGTGTCTAAATTCAGACATGGATGTTTCATTTTATAACGTATCTTAATTATTTAGTCAAAAATACATCAATCCTTTTTAAATCCCTCATAGTGGATTTAATTCCCCTAAGTCTGTCCTGAATTTGCCTAAGGTTTTACGTCAAAATGAAAATAATATTTTATTCTGAACAACTCCCAGGATGGCACAACTAGCTTTACATTCATAGGCTTCAAGCTAATCAACTAAAAAAGCTAAACAAAATAGTTTTTATTGTTCAGCTTTTTACAAATAATTGTTATTTATTAGAATAGTTTAGAATAAAATTATTCAGGATGCATAAATTGTTGCTTCCCTAATAATTCTTCTTCACTTTCTACATGGTCATCATCTGGCACACAGCAATCCACTGGACATACTGCAGCACATTGAGGTTCTTCATGAAAACCTTTACATTCTGTACATTTATCTGGAACAATGTAATAAATTTCGTCACTTACTGGATCTTGTGCATCGTCAGCATTTACTGACTTTCCATCAGGAAGTACTACGTCTCCATTTAATGATGTTCCATCACTATATCTCCAATCGTCTGCCCCTTCATATATTGCTGTATTTGGGCATTCTGGTTCGCATGCTCCACAATTTATACATTCATCTGTTATAATAATAGCCATAATTCTACTTTTTCATTTTTTATTGTACTTGCGACAAAAACAAGTATTTATTCTTCTATCGTCGGATTTAAACTTCTCTCCTTTCAAAATAATTTAATAAGAATAAAAGTACGCCTCGGTTCTATTGTGTAAATTTGCCATGTCAAAAATAAAGACAAACAAAATCTTAACCAAATATAATGAGTGACATTCACAACAGAATTGATGCTTTTGTTAAACTTGGTGCTTTTATAGCCCAATTTACTAGCAATAAGAAGCCTGAATTTAATAATGATAAAGAAGCTGATTTTTATGATGGTTTTAAACATCAATTAAAATTAGCACAAGAGCATAATACTTGGTTTACAAACAATAACATACAATTTGCCTTACAAAATTGGGCAGATGCTTTAACCGAATCCAATTTAAAAAAATGGTTGTCGGCATATTTAATTGACGAGGTAACGCCTAAAAAAGTGGCCATTATAATGGCTGGTAACATTCCATTAGTAGGCTTTCACGATTTTTTATCGGTATTAATTATAGGGCATGAAGTTCTTGTAAAACAATCGTCAAACGATAAACATTTACTCCCCTATCTAGCAAAATATTTAGAATCTATTGAGCCTAGCTTTAAAGGAAAAATAACTTTTACCGAAGAACAAATGGAAGGTTTTGAAGCTGTTATTGCTACTGGAAGCGATAATACTTCTCGTTATTTTGAATATTATTTTGGAAGCAAACCTAATATCATCAGAAAAAATAGAAATTCTGTTGCTGTTCTTACCGGAAAGGAAACTAAAGAACAATTAGAGGCTTTAGGAAAAGATATCTTTACTTATTACGGACTTGGATGCCGAAGTGTTTCTAAGTTATTTGTACCTAATGGTTATAATTTTGACGACTTTTTTAAAGGAATGTTTCCTTATGGGGATATTATTCATCAAAATAAATATGCTAATAATTACGATTATAACAAGGCTGTTTATTTAATGAGTCTCTTTAAATTATTGGAAAATGGTTTTTTAATGCTGAAAGAAGACAAAAGTTATGCCTCTCCAATTGCAACCGTATTTTACGAAAAATATGATGATATGGATTCCTTAAAAGAAAGACTCACTGCAGATGAAGATAAAATACAATGCATAGTGGCTGATAATCTTTTTGACAATGAAGTTAATTTCGGACAAACACAACATCCTAATTTGTGGGATTATGCCGATGGAGTTGACACTATTAAATTTTTATTGAAATTATAAGTTTTTTATTCCGAATTTATATTTATTTAACCTTATTGATTAATCTCTCCTAGGAAGAAATAAGATAGCTAGGAATCTGGGTCATAATTAAAATCAATAAAGTGTAAATTTAATGGGTGTAATTTTCATAAAACCTACTAAAAAGATAGGCTAATTGCTTAATTATCTAAAAATTAGCCTTCCCTACATCTCTTTATACAAATTAAGGAGGCTATAGCAACACTCTAAAGTTTTAACATATCGAACATTAAGTATCTAACAACTCCTTTATTTTTGTTAGCAATCAAACAAAATTATTATACTTTTGATAACAGTTTTTCTTTCAGAAATTAGCAACTTTGTAAACAGTAAACACAACTAACTATTGTATGAAAAAGCATAATTTTAGTGCAGGACCCTGCATTTTACCGCAAGAGGTATTAAAAAAAGCTTCAGAAGCCGTTATCAATTTTAATGGTTTAGATTTATCACTTATAGAAATATCACACCGTAGCAAAGATTTTATTGCTGTAATGGATAAGGCTCAGGAATTAGCTTTAGAACATTTAGGGCTTCAAAATAAAGGCTATAAAGCGTTATTTTTACAAGGGGGAGCAAGTTCTCAATTTTTAAATGTTGCTTATAATTTACTTAATAAAAAAGCAGCTTATTTAAATACAGGAACTTGGTCGTCTAAAGCTATTAAAGAAGCAAAATTATTTGGAGAAGTTGTAGAAGTAGCTTCTTCTAAAGATGCCAACTTTAATTACATCCCAAAAGGCTACAGCATTCCTTCAGACATTGACTACTTTCACTGTACCTCAAACAATACTATTTTTGGAACACAGCTAAAAGAATTTCCTGAGGTTTCCGCTCCGCTTGTTTGTGATATGAGTTCTGATATTTTTTCTAGAGTTTTAGATTTTTCAAAATTTGATATTATCTACGCTGGAGCTCAGAAAAATATGGGCCCTGCGGGAACAACACTTGTAGTTGTTAAAGAAGCTATTTTAGGAAAAGTAGAAAGAGCTATTCCTTCTATGTTAGATTATAGAGTACATGCAGAAAAAGACAGTATGTTTAATACGCCTCCTGTTTTTGCAGTGTATGTTTCTATGCTTACCCTTCAATGGTTAAAAGACCTTGGTGGAGTTTCAGAAATTGAAAAAAGAAATAATGCTAAAGCAGCACTTATATATAATGAAATTGACAGAAATCCATTATTTAAAGGATTTGCTGCAAAAGAAGATCGTTCTACAATGAATGCTACTTTTAACTTAGTAGATGAAGAAGCTCATAAAGCAACTTTTGACGCTTTAGCTAAAGAAGCTGGATTAAGTGGAATTAACGGTCACCGTAGTGTAGGTGGATATAGAGCATCAATGTATAATGCTTTACCGATAGAAAGTGTTCAAGCATTGGTTGATGTAATGCAAGCACTTGAAAAACAAGCTTAAAAATTAATCACAATACAAAAATTTACTTTGATTAAGGAAAAGAAGCTAGTGAGACATTAAAAGTATTTAAAATCTATTGTTAGCAATTAAATCTTGATTATTAAGTAAATTCAATAAAAAATAAAAAAATGAAAGTATTAGCAAACGATGGTATTTCTCAAAGTGGGATCGATGCTTTAAAAAGCAAAGGTTTTGAGATTATTACTACAAAAGTAGCGCAAGAACAACTTGAAAGTTATATAAACGAAAATAATATAGATGCGCTTTTAGTGCGTAGTGCTACTAAAGTACGTAAAGAATTAATAGATGCTTGTCCCTCTTTAAAACTTATTGGTCGTGGTGGTGTTGGTATGGATAATATTGATGTAGCCTATGCAAAAGAAAAAGGACTGCATGTAATTAATACTCCTGCCGCTTCTTCTGCGTCTGTAGCCGAATTAGTTTTTGCACATTTATATGGAGGTGTTCGTTTTTTATATGATGCCAATAGAAATATGCCTTTAGAAGGTGAAAGTAAATTTGGGCAACTTAAAAAAGCATATGCTGGTGGCGTTGAACTTAGAGGTAAAACATTAGGAGTTATTGGTATTGGTAGAATTGGGCAAGAAACCGCTAAAATTGCATTAGGAGTTGGAATGAAAGTTGTTGCTTTTGATCCATTCATTGAAAATGTAACGATTCCTGTTGAATTCTTCGACGGACAAAAAGTGGAATTCAATATTAAAACTATTTCTAAAGAAGACGTTTTAAAACAAGCCGATTTTATAACCTTACATGTTCCTGCACAAAAAGAATATGTATTAGGTAAAAAGGAATTTGCTCTTTTAAAAGATGGTGTAGGAATAGTTAACGCCGCTCGTGGAGGTGTTATAGATGAAGTTGCTCTTGTTGATGCATTAGATAATAAAAAAGTTGCTTTTGCAGGAATTGATGTATTTGAAAATGAACCAACGCCAGCTATTAAAGTATTGATGCATCCAAGCATTTCTTTGACTCCGCATATTGGAGCTGCAACTGCGGAAGCTCAGGATAGAATTGGAGTTGAACTTGCAGATCAAATTGAAGCATTGCTGAAATAATCTATTACAAAATAAATTTAAAATTGATAAAAATCAGCTTATTATATAGAAAAATAAACAATACGCTATTTTGATAAAGCGTTAAATTTTCTATATTTTAAAAAAAGTCCTTCCATAGCGAAGGACTTTTTTTGTAACTTGTTGGAGATTATAACCTTTAAAAATATTTCAAATGTCAGGATTAGCATCTTTATTAGATAGCGATATAGGTCGCCAAATTATTGGAGGCATAAGTAGCGAAACAGGAACTTCAGAAGATAAAACTTCTAACCTTTTAGGCATGGCACTACCTCTATTAACTGGGGCTATGAAAAAGAACGCAACAACTCCTCAAGGAGCAGAAGGACTTATGAATGCTATTAATAACAAACATGATGGTAGTATTCTGGATAATTTAGGAGGCTTCTTTGGAGGAGGAGTAGATCAATCTGCTATTAGTGATGGTGCTGGAATTTTAAGTCATGTACTTGGTGGAAATCAACCCAATGTTGAAAATGCTTTAAGTAGCAAAACAGGGATTGATGCTGGTACAGTAAGTCAGATTCTAAAAATGGCTGCTCCCTTAATTTTAGGTTATTTAGGGAAACAAACAAAGCAAAGTAATGTTAGTGGTGCTAATGATATGAGTAGTCTTTTAGGCAGTATGCTTGGCGGACAATCTCAAGAAAACCAAAGTCTAATAACCTCTCTTATTGACAGTGATGGCGACGGAAGTGTTTTAGATGATGTGGCAGATATGGTTATTGGATCTAATAAGAAAAAAGGCGGAATTGGCGGAATGCTAGGAAATTTTTTTAATAGCTAAACCCACAATTCAATAAAGACTTAGAAAGTCAGGTTTCAATAAATCTGACTTTTTTTGTATCTTTAAAATAAAACCCCTCTCAAAAATCAACTTAATTCATTTCGACAGAGCGTCGGGGAATTAAACCTTTTAAAAGGGATTAAAACTTTATTTCTGATGAGATATATTTTCACCTTTTTTGTTTTATTCTTCCTACTTTGGTCATGTTCTTCAACTAAAAAAGCAACAACAACTTCCGAAGAAAATATGGAATTAAATATTTCTGATGAAGAAAAACAAGCTTTTAATGCCAAAGGATCTCAAGATACAGTACGTATTGCCGATGAAGAAACAGCATATGAAATCATAATAATAGACCCTGGTTTTAACAGTTGGCTCTATAGTATTGCGCAGCCCGAAGGCTATTATTCTCAAGAATTCTTAGAAAGTAGAAATAATATTTATGTAATTAATTGGAATCAACGCGTATTAAATCCACAACGCTACAATCCTAATTTATATGAAATGCAAATAGATTACAGTCCAAATATTGATTATGGATATGAGGTAAACTATAAATTATATAATTACTTTTTATATTTTCAACGTAAATACAATCAGCGATTGGGTCCTTTTTATCCAAGAATAAATTAAGAGGGCATTCGTTTTAGACTAAATTATTAGTATGTAGTACAGAGTATTGAGTATTAAAAAGTTTTTATCTGTGGCTGTAAAAGTATTAAGAAGTTTTATCCATGAATATGTGGCTAAATAAGACATATAAAACCTAAAAAAGACCACTTTTTCAAGTAGTCTTTTCCTTTTTTCTTAAGCAATTAATTCCCAACTTACGGTAATAAAACCGTATTGATAACATGTATAACCCCGTTAGACTGGTATACATCTGCAATGGTTACTTTAGCTTTATTTCCTTTAGCATCCATAATCCATAACTTTTTTCCTTTTTGCATTACTGTTAACTCTTCTCCGTTTACTGTTTTAAGCATAGCTTTTCCCATTCCATTTTTTACAGCATCCATCAACGCTTTTGCATCCATTTTTCCAGCAATAACATGGTAAGTCAAAACTGCCTGTAGTTTTTCTTTATTTTCAGGCTTTAGAAGCATTTCTGCAGTTCCTTCAGGTAAAGCTTCAAAAGCTTTATTTGTTGGAGCAAAAACAGTAAATGGTCCGTCAGACTGCAAAGTTTCTACTAAGTCCGCAGCTTTTACTGCTGCAACTAAAGTTGTATGATCTTTAGAGTTTACCGCATTCTCTACAATGTTTTTTGTAGGGTACATTTCTGCACCACCTACCATTTTAGTTTCTTGTGCTAAAACAACTGTAGATGCTAGAACAAATACTCCTAACAACATTCCTTTTTTTAAGTTTTTAATTTTCATAATGATTTTTTTGTTTGTATTTTCTTTCAATCTCACTTACGTAAGTTTATAGATTAAGGTTTTATGGCAATACATGATTTTCTAATTATTTAACAGAAACACCACTTAAATAGCTAGCTATAAGCACTCTATTAAAAAACATATTTATTAAATTTGAAAATAGTTGAACAATTGAAATTGAAGAATGATGCTGAAAACAACCAATATAGAAGAGAAGCTTCAATCCTACAGAAACAAAACAAGCAATGAAGAGAATATCCTTTTGCAAGTACATTCTATTTTACAAAAAGATGCTACCCATATAGCTCAAATAAAAAGTAACCTTGCAGCTACTACCAAAAAGAATAATGCCTTCAAAATTGATTTATTAGATGCTAACAAAATTTATCACATAAGTCAAATTAAAAAAATATGCATTGATTATAGATTACGATTTTTAAGTTCTAAATATTTTAAAGGACAAATTCCACAAGAAGCAATTTCAGCTATAAAGGAATTAGAGAAATTACATCAAACTACTATAAACGGACATCAAATAATTGCTCCTTCTAAACTTTTTAAACTTGAAAATGCAGATGATCCCCTACTCTTTGCTCCCATAGGAAACGATTATTATTATTTAATATATAAATGGGGGAACGATCTGCATCCGCTAAGAAAATTAGCTGTAATGCCGTTTAAAAATCTTTTTAATCTTATCATTTTAATACTTGGACTAAGCTTTGTTGTTGCAAAGTTGATCCCAATGGAATTATTTACAAGAGAAAAAAGTAGCGTCTATTTTTTAGTGCTCTATTTTTTTATATTTAAAATGATAGCTAGTATTACATTGTTTTATGGAGTTGCATTGGGGAAAAATTTTAACAATGTGATATGGAAAAATAAATATTTTAATGCTTAGCTTTAAGTTATGGAAAACAAAGATTACATAAGAATATTTACTGGGAGTGATATTCAAGGTACTTTTATAAAAAGTAAACTAGAAGAAGTTGGAATTAGTCCAATTATAAAAAATGAAACCGAATCTGCTAGATTAGCTGGTTTTGGTCCTTCCATAGTAAATCAAATACAGATATTTGTTCATAAAGATGAGCATACTGCTGCATTAGAAATATTGGCCACTGTTGATGGTGGAGTTAATTAATCGTCTTTTTAAAATATAAAAAACACTAGGCTGTGTAAAAAGTAATTAAACTCTAAATACCATCCTGATCTTGAAATATAATCCTGAGCTTGTCGAAGGATTCTTTTGAGTGCTAGCTACTTGAAAACTTCGACAAGCTCAGTTCGACAAACTCAGTTTGACTATTATAAATTACTTTTTACACAGCCTAGTGTTTTAGTTTTGAAACTTTTGTTGAATTACAAAATATAATCTGTACTAACAAAGTTAGAAGCTTTACTTCCTAAGAGATCATTTAAAATACGATTATTGTAATCGTTATCTTTAGAAGCTACAAAGGTTCTAATTGAAAAAGAACGTAATGCATCATGCACACTTAAAGTTCCTACAGCAGAGTCTTTTCTTCCTGTAAATGGATAAACATCTGGTCCACGTTGACAAGAACTATTTAAGTTTACTCTACAAACTAAGTTTACTAAAGTATCTATTAGTGGCGCCAATGTACGGATATCCGCTCCAAATAAACTTACCTGTTGCCCATAATTAGAATTAGCAATATCATCCAAAGGCTCATCTATATTTTTAAAAGGAACAATAGGAATAACAGGGCCAAATTGCTCTTCGTTAAAAACCCGCATTTCTTTATTTACAGGGTATAAAACGGCAGGAAAAATATAGTTATCGGTAATTTTTCCTCCTTTTCCATTCACAACCGTAGCTCCGTGTGCTTTAGCATCTTCTATTAACTCTTGAATGTAGTTTGGTTTTTCAGGCTCTGGAAGTGGTGTTAATTTAGCGCCATCTTCCCACGGGTTTCCAAACTTTAATTCGTCTACACGCTTAGAAAAACGTTTATTAAATTCTTCTATAATATCTTCATGAACATACACTAATTTTAAAGCAGTACAACGCTGCCCATTAAAAGAGAGAGTTCCAGCAATACACTCGTTAATAGCTAAGTCTAAATCGGCATCTCTTAAAACAATTGCAGGGTTTTTAGCTTCCAAACCTAAAACTAAACGCAATCTATTTTTATGAGGATGCTGATCTTGCAAAGCAACTGCCGATTTACTGTTTCCAATAAGCGCAAGTACATCTACTCTTCCAGATTTCATAATTGGTGCTGCTACCTCTCTCCCTCTACCGTAAACTATATTAACCACTCCTTTAGGAAAACTATTTCTAAAAGCCTCTAAAAGCGGCGTTATTAATAACACCCCATGCTTTGCTGGTTTAAAAATTGCAGTATTCCCCATAATCAATGCTGGGATTAATAAGGCAAAAGTTTCATTTAGCGGATAATTGTAAGGTCCTAAACAAAGTACAATTCCTAATGGTCCACGACGGATATGTGCATAAATACCATCTCGCTTTTTAAAATTAGCAGAATCTCTATCTAATTGCTTATAGTCTTCAATAGTATCATAAATATATTCTACCGTTCTATCAAACTCCTTCTCCGAGTCTGGTAAATTTTTACCAATCTCCCACATTAAAAGCTTTACAACTTCCTCTCTTTTGGTTTCCATTTGCTTTACAAACTTCTCCATACAAGCAACACGATCTGCAACCTTCATGGTTGGCCATAAACCTTTTCCTTTATCAAAAGCTTTTGCAGCAGCCTCTAATGCTTCGTCAGCTTCAGGCTCGCTCATATAAGGAATACTTCCTAAAAGTGTAGGCTTATAATCTTCTGTAGAAGAAATTGTAGAATACACTTCAGTAGTTTTTCCTGTCCATGGTTTTAGTTGCCCTCCCACCAAAAATTTATTTTGATGTACGAGTTCCGTTATTTGGTATTTTTCTGGTATTTCATTAAAAGTTTTGGTTTCCATAGATTATTTTTTTTAAAGACAGTATACTGCCATTACAAATAGTACCGCTAAAGTTCGGAATTCTAGCATTAAATATCAATATATTTAAGCAGTAATAACTTTATATTAAGATTGCTTTATACCAAATATTGAAAAAGGTCTGGTTTATTATTTAAATACTCTCCAAAGAAATTTTTAGATTTCATTCGTTCAATTAGCGGATCTAAATCGGATGGATTTTTCAACTCAATCCCCACCACTGCTGGAGCGTTTTCTTTCGCATTTTTTTTGGTATACTGAAAGTGAGTGATATCATCCGTTGGTCCTAAAATTTCAGCAACAAACTCCTTTAAAGCTCCTGCTCTCTGAGGAAAACGAATAATAAAATAATGCTTTAAATTTGCGTATAATAAAGCTCGCTCTTTTATTTCCGCAGTTCTCGTAATATCGTTATTACTCCCACTTACTACACAAACAACATTTTTACCTTTCAGCTTATCTTTAAATTGTTCTAAAGCAGAAAGAGTTAAAGCGCCTGCTGGCTCTACAACAATTGCATCTTTATTGTATAAATCTAAAATTTCCTGACAAACCTTTCCCTCTGGAACCGTAATCATTTCATCTAATAATTGCTGACAAATAGCAAAGGTACGGTCTCCCACACGTTGAACTGCAGCGCCATCCACAAATTTATCAATCTCTTGTAGCTCTGTATTTTTTTTATTCTGAAGCGAAGTTTTCATCGAAGGAGCCCCCATAGGTTCTACCCCAATAATTTTAGTTTGCGGAGAAAGAACATCAAAAACACTTGCCAATCCAGAAGCCAATCCACCGCCACCAATGGCTACAAAAACATAATCAATCCTCTTTTTTGTCTGTTCTAAAATTTCAAGACCAACTGTTGCTTGTCCCTCAATAACTTTTTCATCATCAAAAGGATGTACAAATGTTTTTCCAACGCGTTTACATTCTGTCATTGCCGCCTTATAAGCATCATCAAAGGTATCTCCTTCTAAAACAATGTCTATATAGTCTTCTCCAAACATTTGTACTTGCTCAATTTTTTGTTGAGGCGTGGGAGCTGGCATGTAAATAGTACCTTTAATTTTAAGTTCTTTACAAGAAAAAGCTACTCCTTGAGAATGGTTTCCTGCAGAAGCGCATACAATTCCCTTTTCTCTTTCTTCTTTAGTTAGCGAACTAATTTTATTATATGCCCCTCTAATTTTATAAGAACGTACTACTTGCAAATCTTCTCTTTTGAGCATGATATTAGCATCAAATTCTTTAGAATATCTTAGGCTATGTGTTAAAGGCGTAACTGCTGCAACCCCATTGAGGGTAGCAGCAGCTTTTCTTACATTTTCTAATGTTGGCATGTAAACTGTTTTTGTTTCCATAATTATTAGCGTATCTAAAACTCTCCTAAGGATTAAAATTTTAGATGATTTTTAGATTTTCCATACGTTGCCTTTTCTTTCTTGAAGGCTCCTTATGGTTAATTAAACAATCTTTTTCATAGCTGTCATAGAAGTACGCAACCAAGCTCCTACTTCTTCTACAGGGTGATTACGAATTTGATCGTTAATTTCTATCAACTCCTTATTATCAACTCCATTTGTATTTGAAAAAGGCTTGCCAATAATGTTAGTATCAACCTTTTTCATAAAATCGGTTAATAATGGTTTACATGCATGATCGAATAAATAACATCCATACTCTGCTGTATCAGAAATTACTCGATTCATTTCAAATAATTTCTTTCTCGCAATGGTATTTGCAATAAGCGGTGTTTCGTGTAACGATTCGTAATATGCTGATTCTTCAATAATTCCGGCTTCAGTCATCGTTTCGAAAGCTAATTCAACTCCTGATTTTACAAAAGCTACCATCAACACCGCATTGTCAAAGTACTCTTGCTCAGAGATAGCAACATCTGCTGCTGGTGTTTTCTCAAAAGCAGTTTCTCCAGTTGCAGCTCTCCAAGTATGTAAGTTTTTATCGTCGTTAGCCCAATCTTCCATCATTGTTTTAGAAAAATGGCCACTCATAATGTCGTCCATATGTTTTTGGAAAAGCGGACGCATAATTTCTTTTAATTCTTCTGAAATTTTAAAAGCTTCAATTTTAGCAGGATTTGACAAACGATCCATCATATTGGTAATCCCACCATATTTAAGAGCCTCTGTGATAGTTTCCCATCCGTATTGAATTAATTTTGAAGCATATCCAGGGTCGATTCCTTTTTCTACCATTTTATCAAAAGATAGAATAGAACCGGTTTGCAAAAGACCACAAAGAATGGTTTGTTCTCCCATTAAATCAGATTTTACTTCTGCAACAAAAGAAGAACGCAATACGCCTGCTTTATGTCCACCAGTTGCAGCAGCATAAGCTTTAGCTTGCTCTAATCCTTTTCCTTCTGGATCATTCTCTGGGTGTACCGCTATTAAAGTAGGAACTCCAAAACCTCTTTTATATTCTTCTCTAACTTCTGAACCAGGACATTTTGGCGCCACCATAATTACGGTAATATCTTCACGAATTTTCATTCCTTCTTCAACAATATTAAATCCGTGAGAATAAGATAAAGTAGCTCCTTTTTTCATTAAAGGCATAATAGTACTTACCACATCTGTATGTTGCTTGTCTGGCGTAAGATTACAAACTAAGTCGGCTGTAGGAATTAACTCTTTATAAGTCCCTACTGTAAATCCATTTTCTGATGCATTTACAAAAGATTGTCTTTTTTCTTTGATTGCCCCTTCACGTAATGCATAGGAAACATCCAATCCAGAATCTCTCATATTAAGCCCTTGATTAAGCCCTTGAGCACCACACCCTACAATTACTACTTTTTTACCTTTTAACTTTTCTACACCATCACTAAATTCTGAAATATCCATAAATTCACATACTCCCAATTGCTCTAATTGTTGTCTAAGTGAAAGTGTATTAAAATAATTTGCCATTTTGTGTTTATTAATTTTAGTTGTTTTTATTTATTGTCTCACTAAATGAGATTTAATTCTCCGATATTCTACATCGAAATGAATTAAGGTTGTTTCTTTTAAATACCCCGTTAGGATTGCCACGAGGTAGTTTTATTTTATTGATATTGAAATTCTTTTAAAATATTAGAAATTTGCATTTCTGATTTAGAGACTGAAATTCTCCCAGAACGTACAAATTGCATAATCCCATATGGCTTTAACTGTTCGTACATCTCTTCAATTTCTTCGCGTCTTCCCGATTTAGAAATCACAAAAAACTCTGGAGAAACAGTTACAATTTCTGAATGATTATCTTTTATAATATTCTGAATCTGACGTTCATCAAACAACAAATTAGAAGCTATTTTAAACAAAGCTGACTCCTGAAAAATAGTTTCTTCATTTGTATGATAATACGCTTTAATAACTTCAATTTGTTTTTCAATCTGACCTACAATTTTACGTACCCAATCTTCCGTAGAATAAATAACAATTGTAAATTTAGAAACATCCTCAATCTCTGATTTAGAAACATTTAGACTTTCTATATTAATGTGTCTCTTTAAGAATATTCCTGATATTCTATTTAATAATCCTACATTATTTTCAGAATAAACCGATATCGTATATGTTTTATTTTCTTCCATTATTATTTTAGTATTAAGTAGTCGGGAAAGTGTTGAATTATAATTTTCAGTAAATAACAGTTGCTCGTTATCATTCTATTTTTAGAACTTTTTTAACCTTCAACTTTACAAACTTTAAAACTCTTTCAACCTCTCCCTTTACAAACTCATCTCTTAACTTAAACGAATATCTGAAACCGAAGCTCCTGTAGGAATCATCGGAAACACATTATCTTCTTTTTCTACACCAACTTCTAAGAAATAAGCATCTGGAGATGCCATCATTTCTTTAACTGCTGCTTCTAAATCTTCTCTTTTGGTAACTTTTTTAGCTTGAATATGGTATCCTTCAGCAATGGCTACAAAATTTGGATTAGTCATTTCTGTAGAAGCATAACGCTTATCAAAAAACAACTGTTGCCATTGGCGAACCATTCCTAAAAATTCGTTATTTAATACCACTATTTTTACTGGAACTTTAGTTTGAAAAATAGTTCCCAACTCCTGAATAGTCATTTGGTACCCACCATCTCCAATAATAGCTACAACTTGTCTTTCTGGAGCTCCCATTTTTGCTCCAATTGCAGCAGGAAGTGCAAATCCCATTGTTCCTAATCCCCCAGAAGTAATATTACTTTTAGAAGTATTAAATTTTGCATATCTACACGCAATCATTTGATGCTGACCCACATCTGATACAATTACAGCTTCATGATTGGAGGCTATATTTATTTGTTCGATAACTTCTCCCATTGTTAAACCTTCTTTCTCTGGGTGAATATCGTTTTTGATAACCTTATCAAACTCTATTTTATAGCGGTCTTTAAACTCATTATGCCATGCTTCGTGTTTATTTTCTTTCACCAAAGGTAATAAGGCACTTAAAGTTTCTTTTACATTTCCTAAAACAGGTACATCTGCATGCACATTTTTATTAATTTCGGCAGGATCAATCTCAAAATGTATCACTTTAGCTTGCTTTGCATAAGTAGATAAGTCGCCCGTTACCCGGTCATCAAATCGCATTCCTAAAGCAATTAGCAAATCACATTCGTTTGTCAATACATTTGGCGCATAATTTCCGTGCATCCCTACCATTCCTACATTTAAAGGATGTGAAGATGACAAGGCAGAAGCCCCAAGAATAGTCCAAGCTGCAGGAATTCCAGATTTCTCAACAAAAGATTTCAATTCTTCTTCTGCTTTTCCTAAAATAATTCCTTGTCCCCAAACAATCATTGGTTTTTTAGCACTATTAATTAATGCTGCCGCTTCTTCAATTTTAGAAGGATTTAAGGTTGGATTTGCAGTATAACTACGAATAGCAGTACATTTTTGATAATCAAAATCAAACTCCTCAAATTGCGCATTTTTGGTAATATCTACCAAAACAGGACCTGGGCGACCAGATTTAGCAATATAAAATGCTTTTGCCATAATTTCTGGTATCTCAGAAGCCTCTGTAATTTGATAGTTCCATTTAGTTACTGGTGTTGATATTCCAACGATATCGGTTTCCTGAAAAGCATCAGAACCCAATAAATGACGAGCAACTTGACCTGTAATACAGACCATTGGAGTGGAATCTATTTGAGCATCTGCAATTCCAGTAATTAAGTTAGTAGCTCCTGGTCCAGAAGTAGCCATTGCCACCCCTACTTTACCAGAAACTCTAGCATAACCCTGTGCAGCGTGCGTAGCACCCTGCTCATGCCTTGTTAATACATGATGAAGCTTATCTCTAAATTTATAAAGTTCATCGTAAATTGGCATTATGGCTCCTCCAGGATATCCATAAATAGTTTCAATGCCTTCGGCTAACAAACAGTGTATTACTGCTTCAGCACCCGAAATTCTAATCTTAGTTCCGGTCTTACTTTCTTCTTTTTTCAATGTCTTTACTTCCATAAGTACAATCTATTAGTTGCCAACTCACGCTGCAATTATCAAATTGATGTTAGTCTTTTCTAAAATTCATCGGTAACGCACCCTTTTGAGGCAGAAGAAACCGTTTTAGCGTATTTATATAATGCTCCGTTTGTAGCTTTTAATGCTGGGGCTTTCCATTTTGATTTTCTTTCTGCTAATTCATCGTCAGAAATTTCTATGTTAATGGTATTGTTTACTGCATCTATTGCAATAATATCTCCATTTTCAACCAAGGCAATATTTCCTCCTACTTGAGCTTCTGGAGCTACATGTCCAACTACAAAACCGTGAGAACCTCCAGAGAAACGTCCGTCAGTAATTAAAGCTACCTCTTTTCCTAATCCAGCTCCCATAATAGAAGAAGTTGGTTTAAGCATTTCTGGCATTCCTGGTGCTCCTTTAGGACCTTCGTAACGAATAATCACTACATCGCCTTTTTTCACCTTCCCAGTTTTAATCCCCTCATTTACGGCAATTTCACTATCAAAAACATTTGCAGGTCCTGTGAATGACAACCCTTCTTTTCCAGTAATCTTTGCTACTGCGCCTTCTGTTGCTAGGTTTCCAAAAAGTATACGAATATGACCAGTATCTTTAATTGGCTTATCTAGGGTTCTTATAATATCTTGTCCTTCAATTAAATTAGGAACATCTTTTAAATTTTCAGCTAAAGTTTTACCAGTAACAGTTAAACAATCGCCATGCAACATATCATTCTCAAGCATGTATTTTAACACTCCAGGAATCCCTCCTATTGCATGTAAATCTTCCATTGAGTATTTACCGCTTGGTTTTAAATCGGCTAGTAAAGGAGTATTATCACTTATTCTTTTAAAATCTTCTAAAGTAAAATCTATTTTAGCTGATTTAGCTATTGCCAAAAAGTGAAGTACTGCATTGGTAGAACCTCCTAAAACTGTAACAAGTCTAAAAGCATTTTCTAAAGACTGTTTTGTAACAATGTCCGAAGGTTTTATATCATTTTCTAAAAGATAACGTAGCGCTTCCCCTGCCTTAACACATTCTTCTTCTTTTATATTTCCGTTACTAACTGCTGGATTGGAAGAATTAAATGGCAACGACATCCCCAAAGCTTCAATAGCAGAAGCCATTGTGTTTGCAGTATACATTCCTCCACAAGCACCTGCTCCAGGGCATGCTTTATGTACTACTTCTTTAAATTCAGATTCATCTATAGTTCCAGCTACTTTCTGTCCATAAGCTTCAAAAGCAGAAATAATATCTAACTTTTTACCATTATGACATCCTGAAGCTATTGTACCTCCATAAACCAATACAGAAGGTCTGTTTAAACGCAACATCGCCATTAAGGCTCCAGGCATATTTTTATCACACCCAACTACAGTTACTAATCCGTCATAACTCATTGCCTCTACTACAGTTTCCATAGAATCTGCAATAATATCTCTTGATGGTAATGAAAAACGCATTCCTGGTGTTCCATTAGAAATTCCATCACTAACTCCTATGGTGTTAAAAATGAGTCCGACTAAATTGGCATTTTCTGTTCCTTTCTTAACATGGGTTGCTAAATCGTTTAGATGCATGTTACAAGGATTCCCCTCATAACCTGTACTAGCAATACCTACAAAGGGTTTTTGTAAATCTTCATCAGTTAAGCCCAAAGCATGTAACATTGCTTGTGCAGCTGGTAGCGTTGGGTCTTGTGTTACTTGGTGACTAAATTTTTTTAAATTCACTTTATATGTTAAATTTTCGAGTATTATTTAATATTATTCAAAATTATACTATTGTTTTTCTAATTTTTCCCTTATTTCCTTTTTAACTTTAAATCCAATCTTCTTTATAAATAACTATTGTATTGAATACCAACTACTTAAATACATATTTTTAGGACATTCAACGCCTTTATTTTATGAATTTATACTTGTTTTTTCCTAAATTTTTAAAAGTTTATTATATCATTATCAGAAATAAAAAAAGCCTGTATCTAGCATTGATACAGGCTTTTTTTAATCATAGCAATTGTATCAACTCAAATGGAGTTCATAATAATACTAATGACTATAATAATGTTTTGTTTCATACTGTTTCTTTTTACATCTATATGCTTAGATTTTTTAAATGAAAAATATTTAATTTATTTCTCCCCAAAATCTTGAACATAAAACCACTTAGTGGTATAAAAAAAGCCTTCCAAAAAGGAAGGCTTGCTATATTTAATAATATACACTCCTTCCCTATCCCAGTGGAATAATCACTGCGACTTGAATAGAAATGATATTAATTATTTGCTTGTTCATCACTACAATATTAGATATAATTTCTAACTTGAAAAAACTTTTTTTACAATACTATAAATGAAAAATGACATTAAGAAGCTTATAGATGCTCAGAAATCGTTTTATAATGAAGGTTTTACAAAGGATGTGCCTACTCGGAAAAATATTCTCAAAAGACTAAAATCAGAGATTAAAAACCGAGAAAAAGACATTTGTGATGCCTTGTATGCTGATTTTAAAAAATCGGAATTTGAAACCTTATTAAGCGAAACTCAATATATTTTAGGGGAGTTAAACGATGCCATAAAAAAAATTCATTCTTGGACAGGAGAAAAAACAGTAAGCGCATCACTCATTAACTTTCCTTCTTCTGCTAAAATTATAAAAGAACCTTATGGAACTGTATTAATTATTGCTCCATGGAATTACCCTTTTCAATTAGCCATTTCTCCCTTAATTGGAACTATTGCCGCAGGGAATACTGCTATTATTAAACCTTCTGAATTAACTCCAAATACAGCTACTATTATTTCAGAAATCATAAAAGCTGTATTTCCAGAAAATTATGTAAGTGTAGTTCAAGGAGATAAAGATATTTCTACAGCTCTCCTACAAGAACGTTGGGATTACATATTTTTTACTGGGAGTCCGCAAGTAGGAAAAATAGTATATCAAGCGGCGGCAAAGCACCTAACTCCTGTAAGCTTGGAATTAGGAGGTAAAAACCCATGTATTATTGATGAAACTGCAAAATTAAAGCAAGCAGCAAAAAGAATTGTTTGGGGTAAGTTTCTTAATGGCGGACAAACATGTATTGCACCAGATTATATTTTAGTTGCCTCTAATGTTAAAGACAAATTAATTCAGCATTTAAAAAATGAAATAATAGCTGCTTATTCTGAAAATCCAAAAAATTCTTCTGATTATCCTAGAATAGTAAATAAAAATAATTTCGACAGACTTTCTAAATTAATTAATAATGAAGACATTGCTTTTGGAGGAGTTATTGATAAAACCGATTGCTATATTTCTCCAACCTTAATAAATGAACCAAGCTTAGAAAGCGATCTTATGAAAGAGGAAATTTTTGGCCCTTTACTTCCTATTATTAGTTATAATTCAGAAGAAGAAATCCAAAGTATCATCACCTCTTATGAAAAACCCCTTTCTTTATATGTTTTCTCCAATAGAAGGCAATTTTCTAATAAAATAATGAAACAATTCTCCTATGGTGGAGGCGTAATAAACGACACTATAGTCCATTTTTTAAATAAGCGCCTTCCTTTTGGAGGTGTTGGACATAGTGGCATTGGTGCATATCATGGCGATTTAACTTTTGATGTTTTCTCACATCATAAGTCGGTTGTAAGAAGAGGCACATGGCTTGATATTCCCTTAAGATACGCTCCTTATTCCAAAAAAATGAAATGGATAAAAATCTTAGAAAGGTTAAGGTAATTTCTCAACCACTCTTATTGTAAATACTGCTTCATAAATATCACAATTATGCTTTTTATTTTGAAAAGCATCTTATAAATAGTAAATTGTAGGTTGTTGATAATCAGAACTATTAAACTTTGGTAAATTATATCAGGTTTGAAGCATTCCACTACCGGTATCCACAAATAATGTGGATACCCTTAATTTTTTGTGCCTTTTTACTATTTACAAATTGTTCTCCCAAACTAGATCCTGTTGAGGCTCCTATAGACAATCCCGAAGCATTTACACAAACAGGATCTCAAGTAATTCCTGAAAAATGGTGGACTGTTTTTGAAGATGAAAAATTAAATATCCTTATTGATTCTGCACTTAATCAAAACCTAAATCTTGCCGCTACATGGGAACAGGTTATGGAAGCACAAGCAATTAGAAGAAGTGAAGCTTCCTTTCTTTGGCCTCAAGTTGAAGCTAATCTACAAACAGGAATTAGCAGACCACAGCCAGATTTTGCTGGTGGTGAAAATACTCAATTAGGACTTTCTGCTTCCTATGAGTTAGATTTATGGGGAAGGCTAAAATCAAGTAAACAAGCTGCGAATTTTCGCTTAGAAGCTTCATTTTTTGATTACCAAACTACCGCAATGACACTTTCAGCTGAAATTGCTACCACTTGGTTTCAATATTTAACTGCCTTAGAACAGCTAAAACTAGCCAACAAACAAATAGAAACTAATGAGGATATTATGAAGCTAATACGTGTGCGTTTTAGTGGAGGTACTATCCGTGGCGCAGATATTTTACGACAACAACAGCTTTTAGAAGCTACACAAAATCAAAAAATTGTTTATAAAACTAATGTTGAATTACTAGAGAATCAGCTTTCTGTATTATTAGGAAAACCTCCACAAAATAATCTCGAAATACAACCAAAAGGTCTCCCTGAACTCCCACAGATTCCCGAAACTGGCTTGCCATTGGACCTTGTTAGAAGAAGACCCGATGTTCAACAGGCTTACAATTTGGTGTTGGCGGCCGACAGAGATATGGCTTCTGCTATTGCAAGTAAATACCCTAGATTAACACTAACCACAGGAACACAATTACGCTCCAACGATTTTAATAATTTATTTGAAGAATGGGCGTATACACTGGGAGCAAATATTGTTGCTCCTTTAATTTATGGTGGAAGACTTAAAGCAGAAGTAGATAGAACAGAAGCTGTAAAAAACCAAATGCTATATCAATATGGGCAAACAGTTTTAATAGCCTTTCGAGAGGTTGAAGATGCATTGATACAAGAGCAAATGCAAAGAGAACAAATAGCAATATTGGAGAAGCGATTAAACTTGGCGCAAAAAACAAATCGGCAATTACGAATTGAATTTGTAAATGGCCTGAGTGAATATTTAGATGTTTTGTTAGCCTTAGACCAAGAACAACAATTGCGTAGAGATGTACTTTCTGCAAAGCAAGAATTAATAAATATCCGGATCTCTCTTTATCGTGCACTAGCCGGAGCATTTGAAACAGAACGGGAAAATGAATTAGAAGAATAACTAGAAACTATGAGCAACAAAAAGGTCATTTTTATATGTTTGGGTATTTTACTTACAGCTATTGTAATCACTTCCATCATTTTCTTTACCGAACCCACAGCAAAAAGTGAAGGTGCTGTAAAAGAATCAGCGATGTTAGTAAATGTGGTTACCGCTGAAAAAGGCAATTTTAAACCTACCATCGTAGCAACAGGCACTGTTCGCCCAGTAGAAGATGTTGTTATTAGTCCTCTTGTAAGCGGACAAGTAACACAAAGGGCAGCCCATTTCTCTCCTGGAGGTTTCCTAAAAAAAGGAGCTATTTTATTGCAAATTGATCCTTCCGATTATAAAAACATTTTAGAACTCCGAAAAAGTGAACTTCTACAGGCACAAACCAATTTAGAAATTGAAATGGGTCGCCAAGTAATTGCCGAGCAAGATTTGCAACTTATTGAAGGAGATACACTCTCAAAAAAACAACAAGACTTAGTTTTAAGAAAACCTCAATTAAATGCAGTAAAAGCAACTGTTATTTCTGCACAAGCTGCGGTAGATCAAGCACAATTAGACTTAGAACGTACCATGTTACGTGCTCCTTTTGATTCGCATATCATTAACCAGAATGTTACTGTAGGCTCTCAGGTTGCGCCTGGAGATAATCTTGGTCGTTTAGTAGGTACAGATTATTATTGGGTGGAAGTGACTGTCCCTTTAGGAAAATTAAAATGGCTCTCTTTCCCTAATTCAGAAGAGAAAAATGGCGCTAAAGTTAAAATTAGAAACGTTACTGCTTGGGCTGAAAACGAATATAGAATTGGGTACTTAGATAAACAAATTGGGGCTTTAGACAATCAAACTCGTTTGGCAAGAGTACTAGTACGTATTCCTGATCCTTTATCGCATAAAAAAACTTCAGAAGGTAATCATAAATTGATTATCGGTTCTTTTGTAGAAGTTCAGATTGAAGGAGAAACCGTTGAAAATGTTATTCGGATTGATCGAAATTACATCAGAAATAACAATACCGTTTGGACGATGGAAAATCAGAAATTAACCGTAAAAGAAGTTTCCATTGTTTTAACAGATGCCCACCATGCCTATGTTGAAAGTGGAATAGAAAACAACGCTAAAATAGTTACTACAAATTTAAGTACTGTAGCATCTGGAATTCCACTACGAACCGAAGCAGATTCTTCTAAAACCAATAATAACCAGCAAGAAGTAGAATAATGGCAGAAAAACAAGAACATCCCAAGGTTCGAAAAGAAGGAGCTATAGCTTATATGGCTCGTAATTCTATTGCCACCAATCTTTTAATGATTGTGCTTATTGGTGCTGGTATTTGGACTATGTATAACATCCAAAAGGAAGTATTTCCACAGTTTCAATTGGATTTTGTGGAAGTTAATGTGGCATACCCTGGTGCTGCTCCCGAAGAAGTAGAACAAGGAATATTACTCCCAGTAGAAGAAGCCATTCGCGGGATTCAGGGAATTAAAGAAATAACTTCTACTGCAGAAGAAGGTGCTGGAAATGTTTTAATAGAACTGGTTGCCGGTAGTAATAGAATGAAGGCCTTTCAAGATATAGACCAAGCAGTAAATCGTATTCGTACATTTCCAGATGATATTGAAGAACCCGAAGTGGCACTCCAAGATCAACAACGAGATGTGATGCAAATAGCCTTATATGGAGAAATTGATTTTTGGAATTTAAGAAAACTGGCAGAGCGACTCCGAAATCGGTTTCTCAGCAATCCAAACATCACTCAGGTAGAATTAGGCTATGTACCTGAATATGAAACTCGTATTGAAATATCACGACATAATCTCCAGCAATATCAATTAACTTTAGGGCAGGTAGCAAATATTATTGCCAATAGCAGTGAGGATGTTCCTGCTGGAGCTGTAGAAACACAAGCGGGAGAAATTCTTCTGCGAATGCAAGAACGTAAGCAATGGGCTAGGGAATTTGGAGAAATTACAATTATATCATCTCAATCTGGAGCACAACTCAAATTGGCTGATATTGCTACCATTACAGACGGTTTTGAGGAAACTGGGTTTCATGGTCAGTTTAATCAAACTGCATCTATCGACCTTGAAATTTTTCGTGTGGGCGATCAATCGCCTTTGGATATAGAAAAAACAGTACTGCAAATTCTCAACGATTTTCAATTACCTCCAGGGGTGAAATATCGTATCGATTCTAATCGGGCAGAAGACTATAGAGAGCGACTTTCATTACTTACAGAAAATGGAATCATGGCTATTTTTATTGTTTTGATTATCCTTGGTCTCTTTTTGGAATACCGACTCGCCTTTTGGGTGATGATAGGAATGACGGTTTCTTTTATTGGAGGAATGATTTTTTTACCCCTCATTGGTGTTAGTATCAATATGATTTCCATGTTTGGATTTTTAGTGGTAATGGGCATTGTTGTAGATGATGCCATTGTAGTTGGTGAAAATGTATACGAATATAGGCAACAAGGTCTTAGCCCTATTAAAGCAGCAATTGAAGGTACTAAAGATGTTTCTAGACCAGTAGTTTTTAGTATTATAACAACCATCATAGCCTTTGTTCCTTTACTATTTATGCCTGGGGAAACAGGGAAGTTTTGGAAGCCACTACCAGCTGTGGTTATTGTAATTCTAGCAGTTTCATTGCTAGAAGCTTTATTTATACTCCCCTCCCATTTAGCACACCTTAAAAAGAAAAAGAAAAAAGGATGGATTTTAAAACTAGAAAATTGGCAAGGAAAATTTGCCCATGGCTTTAATAAAATAATAGACACCTATTACCGCCCGTTTCTAGACAAATGTTTAAAATTTAGATACGTTACTTTAAGTATCGCAATTGCAATTCTTATTATAGTTGGAGGTTATGGGTATAGTGACCATATGGGAATGATTATGATGCCAGAAGTTGCTGCTGATGAAATCGAAGCTGGGGTAAGATTACCTGTGGGTACTACTCCCGATCAAGCTGAAGCTGTTGCCAAAGAAATTACATCAGCTACACAACATATGTTTGACGAACATAATTTATATGAAGTTGCCGAAGGTATAAAAACCAATGTTCGGGGACAGAACTTTATAGATGTTGAAATTGTAATGCTTCCTCCGGATCAACGTGATATGACAGCTGGCGAGGTAATTGAATTGTGGAGAGATAATATTGGAGATATTACTGGCGTAGACCAAATAACTTTTGAAGCAGAGCGCGGCCCTGGAGGGGCGCAGCAATCAATTAGCGTTGATTTAAGTCACGTAGAAATAGAAGTTTTAGAACGAGCAAGTCAAGATTTTGTAGAAAAAATGAGAGCCTTTGAAAATACCCGCGATGTGAACGACAATTACAACAAAGGTAAATTACAATATGATTTTAAACTTTTGCCAGCAGGTAGAAACTTAGGCTTAACCTCTTCTGAAGTAGGACGACAAGTTCGAAATGCTTTCTTCGGGGCTTTGTCAATGCGACAATTACGGACTATTAATGAAGTAGAAATACGGGTTAAATTACCACTCCATGAACGTAAAGATATTCAACACCTAGAAAATCTCCTTATAAGAACCCAAGATAGCATTGAAGTTCCATTATTGGATATAGTCGAGGTTACACAAAAAGAAGCCTTTACTAGTATTAATAGAAGAGATGGGAAACGTGTGGTTACGGTTGGTATGGATACAGAACCAGCAAATACAGTAGGTAGGGTTATGGAACGAATTAACCAAGAAGTATTACCGCAATTACGTGCCGACTACCCTGGGTTAACATGGTCCTTTGAAGGGAGTCAAGCCGACATGCGAGAATCTACAGAGACCTTATGGAGCGGGTTTCTAATTGCCATGATGCTAATTTATGCACTTTTGGCAGTAGCTTTTAGTAGTTATATCCAACCTTTAGTAGTAATGATGGCCATTCCTTTTGGGACTGTTGGAGCCGTTATCGGACATATTTTGTTAGGATACGACCTTTCTTTAGTCAGTTTAATGGGAGTTATTGCACTTTCTGGAGTGGTAGTAAACGATTCTCTCATTATGATTGATTATGCCAACAATCAACGTAAAAATGGAAATTCTATCTATGAATCGATTCACGAAGCTGGACTTCGTAGGTTTAGACCCATCATGTTAACCACCTTAACTACTTTTGGAGGTCTAACGCCTATCATCCTAGAAAGTTCCAGTCAGGCTTTTTACTTAATTCCTATGGCTATTTCTTTAGGCTTCGGAATTATTTTTGCAACTTCCATTATTCTAGTTATTGTTCCTTGTTTATATCTTATTCTTGAAGATGGTAGATTGATGTTTCTAAAAAGAAAAACAGTTCAACGTGATGAATCCGTTTTAGAATGATAAACTATAAAAATGCTTTTAAATATATTTTTAGAAAAAATTCATTAATGTCCGAGTAAAAATACAAGACCACTTCGCTGCAAGAGAAAAGAACAAAGACTAAATCTTAACTATTACAACATGAGTAGCTTAAAGAAACAACATTACTAAGCTCCTCTTTTTATTCATTTTTATTAATAGCAAGGGGTCTTCTATTTTGAAAACCCCATTTAAACCTTGATATAAGAGGAGTTCAACAAATTCCATAAACTTTTATCGGACAATAATAGAAAAAAAATCAAAAAAAAGAGGCTGAATTCTAAGTTAAAAAACAAGAAAATTCAGCCTCTGCTATTCTATCAGTATAAAGAGTGATACCACTCAAACAAGTGTAATTACTTAGCTCCCCACTCTGCTAATGAGTCTTGGTTTAATTTAACATAGTCTTTATTTCCTGCTTTTTCAGCAGCAGCCAACGACTGTTTTGCAGTTTCTATAGCCCCGTTTGTATCTCCATTTTTTGCTTGGATAAGAGATTTTTGTCGCAACATCCAAAAAGGAGGTTCATTTTGCATAGAAATTGATTTATCAATCCACTCTTGCGCCTGATCTAAATCCTTCCCTTCTTGTAAATAATAAACAGCCGCCGCATAATAATCGCCTGCCTGAGGTCCAGCCATTACCTTTTCTATGCTAGCCATAGCTTTGTCTACCGTTGGAACTTCAAATGGCACTTCAACATAAGTACTCTCCCAAACAATCCCGAAAGAAGCGCCATTGTTTGATAAATTATCTACATCAATAGTAAATGTTTCCACTTTAAAAGGCAATTCGTAAGTTTTTGCAGTAACAGAAGCTACTACCTTACTAGCATCCCATTTTTCTGGATTCCCCCAATTATTGGTATCACTATAAAAATAAACTTCCCAAGAATCTTTATTCGGCTTAGAGTACAAAGCATAACTTCCTTTTTTTACTTCCTTCCCTCCTATCATAACATCATCACTAAAAGTAACAATTGTATTTTGATTGGCGCCTGTTCTCCATAATTCTCCATAAGGAACAAGATCTCCAAAAATAGTTCTTCCACGCATAGATGGACGTGAATACGCTACAGTAACATCTGTTAAACCTACCTTTTGTTCCAATTTAGAAGTTGGACTCGGCTGCGGAGCTGTTACCTGAGCTTCCAATGCATATGACCCTATAAAAGCACATATTACAAGTATTATTTTTTTCATTTTAAATTATTTTTTAATTAGTTAGAACTCCTACGAATTTACATATTTAACAAATCTCATATGTTAACAATATCTTAAAAGAAAAGTTTAAATGCCATTTTTGTTTAAGTTTATTTATTTTTTGATAAACAAAATTAATACTTTTACTCAGTATTAAAAATATAAATACTCCCGACACTTAAACTTTATTTTTCAAGCTTTAACCTATACTTTGTGAGCTAAATCTAATATAGTTTACTTTTAATTTTTTAAAATGAAGAAATGTATTTCCATCTTCTGGTTTAGAAGAGATTTAAGACTAAATGATAATATAGGATTTTTAGAAGCATTAAAAAGTGGAAATCCAGTAATGCCTATCTTTATTTTTGATTCAAATATTTTACAAGAACTTCCTAAAAATGATGCTAGAGTAACATTTATACATGGAAGGCTTCAGGAAATGCGCATGGAACTTCAAGAAAAGTATGATAGCTCTATTGCTCTATATTTTGACACTCCCATTAATGTTTTTAAGTCATTAGTAAAGGAATACGATATACAAGCAATCTACACCAATCGGGATTACGAGCCCTATGCTAAAGAGAGAGATCAGGAGGTTTCTACATATGTATTGTCTAAAAAAATAGAATTCAAAACATTTAAAGACCAAGTTGTTTTTGAAAAAGATGAGGTAGTAAAAGACGATGGAGATCCTTATGTTGTATACACTCCTTATATGAAAAAATGGAAAGAGAATTTTAGCAAAAAAAATGTTACTTCTGTATCTTTAAGTGAATATTTTGATAAGCTAGTAAAGAACACAAGACTTCCACAATTAAACTTAACAGATATTGGTTTTAATAAATCTAGTATTGAAGTAAAGAACTATGATATTACACCTTCTATTTTAGATAATTATAAAAATTTAAGAGATTTTCCAGCACAAAAAGGGACTTCCAATATAAGTGTACATCTAAGATTCGGAACAATTAGCATTCGGCAAGCCATGCAAAAAGCATTGGAGGCTAAAGAGCATACTTTTTGGAATGAACTTATTTGGAGGGAGTTTTTTATGCAAATACTTTGGCATTACCCCGAAACAACACATAATGCTTTTCGTAAGAAATACGATAAAATAAACTGGAGAAATAACGAAACTGAGTTTCAAAAATGGTGCAAAGGAGAAACTGGCTATCCATTGGTAGATGCTGGAATGCGACAATTAAATAAAACGGGGTATATGCACAATCGAGTGCGAATGGTTGTTGCCAGCTTTTTATGCAAGCACCTTCTTATAGATTGGCGTTGGGGCGAAGCTTATTTTGCCGAAAAACTATTAGATTATGAGCTCTCTAGCAATGTTGGTAATTGGCAATGGGCAGCAGGAAGTGGCGTTGACGCCGCTCCTTATTTTAGAATTTTTAACCCTACTACACAGATTAAAAAATTTGATAAAGATTTAAAATATATAAATATATGGGTAGAAGATTTAAATGAACTTACCTATCCAGACCCAATTGTAGACCATAAAGAAGCTAGAGAACGGTGTTTAAAAGCTTATAAAGAAGCACTTAGTTAAGTCATTTCGACTGAAAGGAGAAATCGCATCAACAGAATTACAGAAATTTGATTGTTCTAGATTCTGTCGTATTCTTATAAAAAGTTCTATAAAGAAAACTTTCTTGTTAATGTTTAGAGCGCTCAATCCAAGCTGTTTTTGATAATGAGATGTCTCCCGCTGGTCGACATGACTGTGAGGTGAAAGGAGAAATCACATCCTGTTATTTAACTCATTAATATTTTCGGTGATGAGATGTCTCCCGTTGGCCGGCATGACTAAATTATATAAAAAAACAGAAAGTAAAAACACAAAAAAACCCTCCGAGTTGGAGGGTTTTACTTTTAAATGAATTGAAAAATTATTATTTCCCTTCCATTTTATCTTTCAACGCTTGAAGCTCAGCATTAGCATCACCAAGGGTTGTTTTTTCCGCTTGGTTGCTACGTTTTGCAGCAGCCTTAACGTTTTTCTCTTCTTCTGCTTTGAAGATAGCTGTATGAGAAGCTACTACTCTTTTGAATTCTTTATTGAACTCAATGATTTTGAAATCGGCAGTATCTCCTTTTTTCAACTTCTTACCATCTTCTTTCTCTAAATGACGAGAAGGTACAAATGCAACGATATCTTCGTTGAATTCGATAGTAGCACCTTTGTCTACAATCTCAGAAATTTCTGCATTGTGGATAGTTCCTTCAGCAAATTCTGCTTCGTATTTATCCCAAGGGTTATCTGTAGTTTGTTTGTGACCAAGGCTTAATTTACGTCCTTCAACATCTAATTCAAGAACTTCAACTTCTAATTTGTCTCCAACGTTTACAAATTCAGATGGGTGTTTAATTTTCTTAGTCCAAGAAAGGTCAGAGATATAAATTAACCCGTCAATTCCTTCTTCTAATTCAACAAATACACCAAAGTTTGTAAAGTTACGTACAATTCCTGTGTGCTTAGAACCTACAGGATATTTAGTAGTAATATCAGTCCATGGGTCTGGAGTTAATTGCTTAATTCCAAGAGACATTTTACGATCTTCACGATCTAAAGTAAGAACCACTGCTTCTACTTCATCTCCAACATTAACGAAATCTTGAGCCGAACGTAAGTGTGTAGACCAAGACATTTCAGAAACGTGGATAAGTCCTTCAACACCATCAGCTACTTCAATAAATGCACCGTAATCTGCAATAACAACTACTTTACCTTTAACTTTATCACCAACTTTTACTTCATCACCTAAAGCTTCCCATGGGTGTTTCTGTAATTGTTTAAGACCTAATTGAATTCTAGATTTGTTATCATCAAAGTCTAAAATTACAACATTTAATTTCTGATCCAATTCAACAACCTCATTAGGGTGATTGATACGAGACCAAGAAAGATCTGTAATATGGATAAGACCATCTACGCCACCAAGGTCGATGAATACCCCGTAAGAAGTAATGTTCTTAACGGTCCCTTCAAGAACTTGACCTTTTTCAAGCTGCCCGATGATTTCTTTTTTCTGTTCTTCGATATCTGCCTCGATAAGTGCTTTGTGAGATACAACAACGTTTTTGAACTCATGGTTAATTTTAACCACTTTGAATTCCATTGTTTTTCCAACGTAAGCATCGTAATCACGAATAGGCTTCACATCTATTTGAGATCCTGGTAAGAACGCTTCGATACCGAATACGTCTACAATCATACCACCTTTAGTTCTGCATTTAACAAAACCGTTAACAATCTCTGCTTTGTCATGTGCAGCATTAACTCTATCCCAAGCCTTGATAGTTCTGGCTTTACGGTGAGATAATACTAACTGACCAGTTTTATCTTCGCGAACGTCGATTAAAACTTCTACTTTGTCTCCAACTTTTAAGTTTGGATTGTAACGAAACTCATTTAAAGAGATTACCCCTTCAGACTTAGCGTTGATATCAATAATCGCTTCTCTGTCTGTTAAGTGAACTACAGTTCCTTCTACAACCTCTTCATCAGCTGTATCTACGAAGTTCTCTTCAACTAAATTTTCGAATTCTTTTAATTTAGCATCTTCAACTTGGTCAATACCTTCTTGGTAGTTGTGCCAGTTAAAATTTTGTAAAAACTCTTCCTGAGAAATAGTTTCTTTTTGTGCTGTGTTTTCTTTTGCTTCAGCCATGTTGCTGATAATAATTTGTATTCTGCTTTAAATCAAGAGGTTAACAACATTCAATAACAGAAGGTGTTTATATAAATAATTGATTTTCAATCCCTTTTCCCTCTTGGGGTTGCTAAAAAGGAGTGCAAATTTACAACTTAATTTTTGATTTTCAAATAATTACAAAGATAAATGTTTAAAGATTATGATTAATGTACAAGTGAAACATAAAACAGCTTCGCTAGATGAGCAAAGAACAAAGAATAATAAAATTATCTAGTCTTATTTTGTGTATTAAACTACTACAGATTAATAACGAAGAAAACTAAGGAGTAGTTAAGTTTTGATTATTGGGTAATTGGTTTTTTGTATAGTAAATGGAAAATTAAAATTAATAAGGTATATAGTATTCCTAAAGCTGCTACTCCCTTCCAATGAAACATTTCCCATAACTGAGCGCCTGTAATAGTACCAAGTGCTCCCCCAATAAAATAGATAACCATATATATTGTATTGATACGATTTCCTGCTTCTGATTTGCCAGAGAGAATAATACTTTGATTAGTAATATGCAAAGATTGGAGTCCCATGTCGAGTAAAATAACTCCGATAATCAGACCTATAATTGAAGCTGTAGAGAAGTAAAACACTAACCACGCAGCTATCATAATCAAAATTGCGATTAGAATTACTTTATTCTTATTGATACGGTCGCTTAATTTCCCCATTACATTTGCTGCCAATGCACCACAAATCCCCAATACTCCAAAGGTACCAGCTATACCACTACCATAATTAAAAACATCTTCTAGTAAAAAAACAAGAGTGGTCTAAAAAGCACTAAATCCTGCAAAACCCAATGCTCCTCGGAAAGATGCTAATCGCAGATTACTATCAGACTTAAAATAAAACCATAAAGATGTCATTAATTCCTTATACGTTCCTTTAAATTCTGAAGTAATTGCAGGAAGCTTATAATAAATTAATCCCCAATACAAAGCTACCGCCAAAGCTGCTATATAATACATAGAACGCCATCCAAAATATTCTCCTACAAACCCACTCATAAAACGGCTTCCAAGTATTCCAATTAACAATCCGCTCATGACAACGCCAATAGCCTTTCCTCTTTGGTTAGGATTTGCTAATTGAGCAGCCATTGGAACAAAAAATTGAGGAATTACTGAAGTAAATCCTATCAGGAAACTTGCTATTATTAAAACAACAAGAGAAGGCGCTATAGCGGCAATTAATAATGAAAGTATAATTAATATGAAGTCTATTAATATCAGTTTCTTTGTATTGAATTTATCGCCTAACGGAATTAAAAATAACAAACCAAAAGCATAGCCTACCTGTGTAAATAAAGGAATATTACTTACTTCTGATTCTGAAACTTGAAAACTACGTGCCATTAATCCAAGTAAAGGCTGGTTATAATAATTATTAGCTACTATTAGTCCAGCCCCAAATGCCATTAAATACAAAAGTGATTTTGGCAATCCCTTATTCTCACTCATCCATTTCTTACAATTTATATCAAAAAACTATAATAATTATTGTTTCTCAATAATTCTAAGTGCAAAATTATAAATCCGTTCAAATTGTTCTTTTAAGCCCATATCGCTATTATCAAACTCAATAGCTGTTTCTGCTTGAATTAAAGGAGAATCTTCACGATTTGAGTCTAAATGGTCTCTTTCTTGTACGTTTTTTAAAACCGCATCAAAAGTTACTTCTTCGCCTCTATCCACTAATTCTTTATAACGTCTGTGAGCTCTTGTTTTAGCAGAGGCAGTCATAAATAATTTTAATTCAGCATCTGGAAAAACTACCGTTCCAATATCTCTTCCGTCCATAACAACTCCCTTCTCTGCCCCCATCTTTTTTTGTTGCTCTACCAACTTTTTTCTAACTTCAGAAATGGCAGCTACCGTACTCACTACATTTGACACTCTTAAGGTTCGAATTTCTTTTTCTACATTCTCGCCATTTAAGTACATATCTGCATTCCCAGTTTCTTCATTAAGCTTAAAATTCAAAGTTATTTCTGGCAATTTCTCCACTAAGTTTTTAACTTCTCCAGCTTCATTTATCAAACCATTGTTAAGCGTAAATAAAGCCACCGCACGATACATGGCTCCAGTATCTACATATACATAATTTAGCTTTTTTGCTAATTGTTTGGCAATCGTACTTTTTCCTGTGGATGAAAACCCGTCTATGGCAATGGTTATCTTTTTCATTAAAAACTTTTAAAATTTATTAAAACAGAGCTTTTACTTTGTCAAAATCGGAAAATCAATTCCTCATTTACTTCGGGTAATATTCCTTTTAATTTAATTTCATGCTCCTCAACATGCTCTGGGTAAAAATCTTGACAACTGAATACTGCCTACTAACTAAAGCTCTTTTGCGTTTTTAACAGCTTCATCTGTAATTGCAAGGCCTATTACTTCGCTCATTTCATTTACATAATGGAAAGTAAGTCCTTTTAAATATTCTTCTTTAATTTCAAGAATATCACGCTTGTTTTCATTACACAAAATCAATTCTTTAATACGAGCTCTTTTTGCAGCCAGTATTTTTTCTTTAATCCCACCTACAGGCAATACTTTACCTCTAAGGGTTATCTCCCCAGTCATAGCTATACTTTTCTTAACTTTTCTCTGAGTAAATAGAGAAACTAAAGAGGTCAACATAGTAATTCCTGCACTCGGACCATCTTTTGGTGTTGCGCCCTCTGGAACGTGAATATGCACATTATATTTTTCAAACACCTCCGGATTAATTCCTAAACTTTCGGCATTAGATTTAATATATTCCATCGCAATGGTAGCCGACTCTTTCATTACTTTTCCTAAATTCCCAGTAATAGAAAGCGTTCCCTTACCTTTTGAAAGTATAGATTCTATAAATAAAATATCTCCACCAACACTTGTCCATGCTAAACCAGTTACTACTCCCGCAACTTCGTTGTTTTCGTATTTATCGCGTTCTAAACGTGCTGCTCCCAATACTTTTTCAACATCTTGTGTAGTTACTTTTACATCATACTCCTCTTCCATTGCTATAGATTTGGCAGCATATCTAACCATTTTAGCAATTTGCTTATCCAAACCACGTACCCCAGATTCTCTTGTATATCCTTCTACAATTTTCTCAAGTTCTTTTTTTCCTACTTTTAAATCTGCTGGTTTTAATCCGTGCTCTTTTAATTGCTTTGGAAGTAAATGGCGTTTTCCTATCTCTACTTTTTCTTCAATTGTATACCCCGTAACATTAATAATTTCCATACGGTCTCTTAATGCTGGCTGGATTGGACCTAAATTATTTGCTGTTGCAATAAACATAACCTTAGAAAGGTCGTAGCCCATTTCCAAGAAATTGTCGTAAAATTCTTTATTTTGCTCAGGATCTAAAACTTCTAACATAGCCGAAGAAGGGTCTCCATTATGACTAGAAGAGAGTTTATCTATTTCATCTAAAATAAAAACAGGATTAGAAGTTCCTGCTTTTTTAAGCGACTGTATAATCCTTCCTGGCATTGCTCCTATATAGGTTTTTCTATGTCCACGGATTTCTGCTTCGTCTCGTAATCCTCCTAAAGAAATACGCACATATTCTCTTCCTAACGCCTCTGCAACAGATTTCCCCAAAGATGTTTTACCAACTCCTGGAGGTCCGTATAAACATAAAATTGGCGATTTCATGTCGTTTCTCAACTTCAATACTGCCAAATATTCTATAATACGCTTTTTAACATCTTCAAGTCCGTAATGGTCTCTATCCAATATTTTCTGAGCACGCTTTAAATCAAATTTATCTTTAGAAAACTTATTCCATGGCAAGTCCAAAAACAAATCTAAATAATTACGCTGAATGGAATATTCTGCTACTTGCGGATTCATGCGCTGTAGCTTAGCCAATTCTTTTTCAAAATGTTCTTTTACCTTGGCATCCCATTTTTTCTTATTTCCTTTTATACGCATTTGCTCAATCTCTTCTTCAGACGAAACTCCTCCCAATTCTTCTTGGATGGTTTTCATTTGCTGATGAAGGAAATATTCCCGCTGTTGCTGATTAAGGTCGGATTGCACTTTAGACTGAATATCGTTTCTCAAATTTAACTTCTGAAATTCAACATTCATAAACTTCAAAGTAGCTAAAGCACGCTCCTGAAGATTTTTTGTTTCTAGTAACTTTTGTTTATCCTTTACTTCCAAATTCATATTAGAAGAAATAAAGTTGATTAAAAACGAGTTACTTTCTATATTTTTAATAGCAAAAGAAGCCTCCGAAGGAATATTTGGACTCTCTTTTATAATCTGTAAAGCCAAGTCTTTTATAGAGTCTATAATAGTTGTAAACTCTTCGTCTTCATTAGCAGGTTTTTCTTCTGGTAAATCTTTAATTTTCGCATTAAAATAGGGCTCTGTAGTTGTAATTTCCTCTATTTCAAAACGCTTTTTCCCTTGTATAATTACGGTTGTATTTCCATCGGGCATTTTTAAAACACGAAGAATTCTTGCTACAGTTCCTGTAGTATTTAAATCGGCTATTTCTGGATCTTCAACGGTTTCATCTTTTTGAGATACTACCCCAATTACTTTACTTCCGTTAGAAGCATCTTTTATTAATTTAATCGATTTATCTCTTCCTGCGGTAATCGGAATTACAACACCTGGGAAAAGTACCGTGTTTCTAAGAGGTAAAATTGGGAGTGTCTCAGGCAAAACCTCATTGTTGATTTCCTCTTCATCTTCCGGAGTCATTAACGGAATTAATTCAGCATCATCATCAATATTTTGCAGTGACAAACTGTCCATATTTAAAAATTTGTTATTACTCATAGTTCTTTATAAGTCATTCTGTCATTCAGAATGGGTTTAATTCTTCTTTTTCAGTAGTCCGTTAGCGCCTTAATTTACTGATAGTTTGTGTACAAATTAAGCTTGCCAACATTTTAATCATTCTGTATAGGCAATACCCGTGCCATAATTAACAAATTGTATTTTTACGTTTAACCTCTAGCTATTGTAGATTTTCATTTCACTTTTATCTATAAGTTTCACTTTTTCACTTCCAAAACTTATCCGAAGATTTAGTATCTTTCTCCCTTAATTCATTTTCAACACATGAAAGCCCACAATGGGCATTTAATAGAGAATAATCAACACCAACATAAATAATTTAAATTACTAACAATCAATTCGTTTTTGTAAAAATTTAATATAGATGAAAAGCATTTTTTTAATTCTTATCCTTTCCTTTACCGTTTTTAATGGGTTTTCTCAGGATTTCTCTAAATACTTTATCAATCCGCCACAAGAAATTACAGTTTTAGATTCTTGCGTTTCTTTAACAAGTACAAATGCTAGTCAGCTTGAAAAACTCCTTACTATTACTACAAACATGGATTTTATTGGGTCTATGGATATTGCAGAAAAGATTGGTTTTTCAAAATTACATCTCAATTTTAGTATCGATTCTTTACAGTTAAAGCCTCAAGGATATCGTTTAAAAATAACTACAGACACGCTGCAAGTTACAGGGCAAAATTTAGCCGGACTATTTTATGCTAAACAAACCCTTTCTCAACTCCTTTCGTATGCTATATCCGAAGGTAAGTCGCTTCCTTGTATAGAAATTACCGATTGGCCAAATTTTGAAAGAAGAGGTGTTATGTTGGATGTTAGTAGAGACAAAGTGCCAACTATGGAAACACTTTATCAACTTATTGATAAGTTAGCCGAATGGAAACAAAACGAATTACAACTTTATATTGAGCATACCTTTGCCTACAAAAACCATGAGGAAGTATGGAAAAATGCGAGTCCGTTTACTGCGGAAGAAATTAAACTCCTCGATGCTTATTGTCGAGAAAGACATATTGATTTAGTGCCGAATCAAAATTCGTTTGGGCATATGGAAAACTGGTTAAAGCATGATGAATATTTAGATTTAGCTGAATGTCCTGAAGATTGTGAAACTGTTTGGGGAAAACGAAAACGCACTAGTTTAAATCCGACTGACCCTGCTTCTTTTGAATTAATGAAGAGTTTGTATGAAGAATTACTTCCAAATTTTTCGAGTAAGTATTTTAATATTGGCGGAGATGAAACGGTAGAGCTTTGTTTAGGAAAGTCTAAAGAAGAATGTGAAAAGCTTGGAAAAGGACACGTATATTTAAACTACCTCACTAAACTCAATGAAGAAGTTAATAAGCAAGGAAAATTAGCTCAGTTTTGGGGAGATATTATTTTAAATCATCCAGAATTAATAAGTGAAATTCCTAAAAATATGACTGCGGTAGTTTGGGGATATGATGCCACCTACCCTTTTGATGAAAACTTACCAAAGTTTAAAAATGCAGGTTTAGAATTTTATGTGTGCCCAGGAACCTCTACATGGCGTTCTGAAATAGGAAGAAACACCAATGCCTTTGAAAACCTTAAGAATGCTGCAATTGAAGGGCAAAAAAATAATGCAAAAGGTTTTTTAAACACAAATTGGGGAGATTTTGGTCATTTTCAACCATTATCTGTTACCTATGCTCCACTGCTTCTTGGCGCTTCTTATTCTTGGAATTATTCAGAAAAATCTATTGATAACTTAGCTTTTCATTTAAATCATTATGTGTTTAAAGACGAAACAGCCAATACAGGAAAAGCTATTTTAATGCTAGGTGATGCTTATCTAAAAGCAGATATTCCTGCAGGAAATGCCAATGCTTTCCACTTAATGCTCCGAAGGTTTAAATGGACTATGAAAGGGCACTACCAAACGAAACACCTAACCATAAAAGGATTGGAAGCCGCAGAAAATGAGATTAATAACGCTTTAGCTATTCTTGATAAAGGGAAACCAACTTCTGAGGATGCTGCCATTGTAATTGCAGAAACAAAACAGGCTGCCAAACTTGCATTACATGGAGCTCATTTAGGAGAAGCTCGATTAAAAGCAAAAGGATATGCCACGGAAAACATTCCGGAAGTAGAAAAAGAAAAACTAGCGGAAGAACTCGCGCCAATTATAGAAAATCAAAAGAAAACTTGGTTGCTTAGAAATCGTGAAGGGGGACTTGAAGATTCTACCGATAAATTGAAAGAATTATTAGAGTATTATAAAAATTAATTTACAGCTGTTAAACTGAGTTTCTGGAAGTTTTTAAAATAATGCAAGATCCTTCGACAAGCTCAGGAGGACATAGACAAGCGGACAAACTGCAAGCCTGATATAGCTTACGAAAAGCTCAGGATGACAAACCGCAATCTTAAGATAACTTATTACGGCAAGCTCAGGATAATGTACAACAGGTTCAGGATAAACAACTTGCAGCCCTAATATAACTTACGGCAAGCTTAGGATGACAAACCGCAATCTTAAGATAACTTATTACGGCAAGCTCAGGATAACGTACAACAGGCTCAGGATAACAACTTGCAGCCCTAATATAACTTACTGAAAGCTTAGGATGACAAACCGCAATCTTAAGATAACTTATTACGACAAGCTCAGAATAACGTACAACAGATTCAGGATAAACAACTTGCAATCCTAATATAACTTAAGGCTACAGCAAACCAGACCTAGGATTAACACAATAAATACAACAAGGATGATAAATGGTGCTTTTTAAAAAGCTTCCTTTTATTTACAATTTAATATACTTGTTTTTAATTCCGTAGAGTACTAATCCAATACGACTCCTAACTTGGAGTTTATCAAAAAGACTTTCTCGATAGCCATCTATTGTTTTAGGAGATAAAAACATTTCAGCAGCAATCTCTTTATAAGTCATTTCAGTACAAGCCAATTTTAAAAACTGTATTTCACGGTCTTTAAGCTCCACTCCATTCACTTTATTTTCTTCTTTTAAAACAGCGTCCAACAACTCATTAGTAATTCTATCTGAGTAATAAAATCCTTTATGGATAACATCATCTATAGCTTTTTCCAATGTGTCTGGGTGAATATCTTTTAACAAATACCCTTTGGCGCCATTACACAACATTTTAATTATAATCTCCTCGCTATCGTCCATAGAAAGCGCAATAACTTTTTGTTCTGGATGATTTTTATACAACCACTTCATTGTCTCCACTCCATTCAAAACTGGCATATTTATATCCATCAAAATTACATCTGGCATGGGTTTATGCTGTATTGTGTTTATTAAACTTTGACCGTTAACAGCATGGAAAGAAACTTGGTATTTATCAAAAGAATCTATTAGGGAAGTTAGGGATTTAGCAAATAGCAAATGGTCATCTACAATTGCAATATCATATTTTTTCATTACTCTTTTGGCTTAGTTGGATACACCAAAGTTACAGAAACTCCTTCATTCTTTTTACTTTCAATAGAAAAATCTGCTTCAATTAATTTAGCTCGCATCTGCATATTCATAATCCCCGTTCCATTTTGTGCTGCTTCAACATCAAAACCAACACCATCGTCTACAACTTTTACATATAAATAAGAAGGGGTATATTTTAATAACACTGCCAAGTTAGCCGCTTTAGAATATTTTACCACATTAGAAAAACACTCTTGAAAGATTCTAAAAATAATAATTTCGTCTTTTTTATCAATAGCATAAAAATCGCCTTCAATTGTATAGTTTATACTAATAAAATTTAGCCTTTTAAAACGGTCAATTTCTATTTTTAAAGATTCTTCTAAGCCCCTTCTAGAAATAAAATCAGTATTTAATGTATGAGATAATTGTCTTATTTCACTTACTCCCTGTCCAAGAACATAAACGGCTTCTTCGTAAAATTTTTGCTTTTCTGGAGAGATATCATTCTGTAGCATATTTAATTGCATCTTCGCTACCGAAAGCAATTGGCCAACATTATCATGCAATTCCCAACTAATATTTTTAAGGGTTTGTTCTTGAATTTCTGTTTGAGCTTTTGTAAGCTCCTTTTCATAGTTTTGCTTATCCTCAACTCTTTCTAGTAAAAATTGTGTTTTTTTCTGTTGATATGATAAAAAGTATTTAGTGGCATATATTACAACGATTATTATAATAAAACTGACATATAAAATTAAACCAACAATTTCCTCTTCGTGTTCCATTAATTAGGATAAGTTTTTCTAATATTTAATTCCTCGATAAATCAACTACCTCGAGGTAGTTGATTATAGTTTAATTTAGGATTCTCTCTCTGTTTATAAATAACATTAAATAATTGTTATAAATAAAACATTTGCTGACAAATTTAAATTTTACACCTTCCATTAATAGGGGGCTTTTCCCCTTTCTAAAACACTTTTTTTTGCATTCACTACAAAACCAATAATAAAGCAGCCATAAAGCACTATGTTAGAAAGCAGTAATATAGAAACATAAATTCCTTGGAAATTGTAAAAAAGCCTAGTGAAAATAGTTATAGGTACTGTTACTAAATAATAAAAAAGAGAGCCTATTATAAGCCAAAAAGAAAGTTCTTTATAGATGTTTAAAATTTTATCGGAATCAAAAATCTCATTAAAATAAAAGGTGGTAGCCAATAAGATCGATAAAGTCCCTGAAATACGAACCCACATTAAGCTTTTAGAAAAGAAACCTTCACTCCTTAAAGTTAAATCTAATATCACAAAAACAGTATAAATTAATAATATAACATAGATATACCGCCTATGCTTAAGCTTTTTTAACAATCTTAAAAAATAGTATAAATAAAGATAAAAGGTAATTATTCGAAATATATTAAATGCCCAATAATTTTGTTCTGAAATTACTTCTGGAAGTATTCCCTTAAAAAAAACGGTGAAAGTTGTTTGAGGAAAAAAATGAAAATAGATATAACTATATCCTATACATTCTGTTCCTAACGTTAATAGTAATAAATACAAAAAGTACCGATTGGGGGTATCTCGGTACTTTTTATAGGTAATACTTGCTATAACAGTAGCAGCTATAATAAAAAGAAAAATTAAAATTCGTAAATATAACATATAGCTTCACTAATTTTCTCCACTTAATTAGGAGGCCATCCCATTGATGAATCATTATAAGAATCTACATCTTCTATCATTTCAGGTTCAGCTGCTTTGGCGCTTTTTGCAACAGTAGGAACGTCTTTAACACCTGTAGGCATAATAAACCCAGAGATATTTCCTTCTTTATCGTCGTCATTATATCTTCCTAAAGAAAAACGTAACCCCAAGTCTTTATACCCTTTGTCTTTTGCTTCTTGTTTAAAATATGCAATGTACTCTTCTAACTCTTCTAAAGACCACCAAAACTGACTAGCAAATTCTTTTCCGAATTCTTTTTTAAGCGCTTTTTCAATAGTTTTAGCGTACTTGTCTTGTAGTTTTATCGCTTTTTTGTGTGTAATACACTTTTTTGGTTTTTTCGCCATTTTGTAGTTGGTTTAATTATTTGTTTTAGGTTAAAAATTTTTCTTTCGTCCACTAAAATATATATTTTAACGTTTATATCCGATGGTTTCCTTATTTTTTTGATGAAATACTTATAACCTCGCACAACGTTACTTATTGAAGACATTTTTAAATAGAAACTATTTTGATTATACTAGTTAAAATAAGTAACTTAAAGTGTTCATTAAAAACAACATATATGAAAGTCCTCAAATACAAATCTTCCGACCCCGCAGTTTATCTCTTAGAACAAATTCTCTTTAAATTAGGATACTCCATATATATTTCTAATTACTTTGGAAAAGATACCGATAATGCGGTAAAAGATTTTCAGCAAAAAAATGATTTAGTTGTAGATGGAATTGTAGGAGTAAAAACTTGGAGTAAATTATTAAGCATAGAAAGAGAGCTTTTTAATAATACCGACAAACTACTTTCTGAAAAAGACTTAATTAATTTTGCACAAAAGTTTGAGATAGAACTTGCTACTGTTAAAGCTATAAATGAGATTGAAAGTAACGGAAAAGGCTTTCTCCTTTCTGGTAAAGCTAAAATACTATTTGAAGGACATGTTTTTTGGAGAGAATTAGTAAAAAGAAATATAGATCCAGCCCCTTATGTTAATGAAAATACTAAACATGTACTTTACAAGAAATGGACAAAGAAATATTATGTTGGTGGCGAAGGAGAATACAATAGATTAAGAATTGCTGCAACACTAGAAGCTAATGCAGCTTTTTATGAAAGTGCCCACGCAGCAACCTCTTGGGGAACATTTCAAATAATGGGATATCATTACAAATCTTTGGGATATCCATCTATAACAGCTTTTGTAGAGGCTATGCAAACCCATGAAAGAGAACATTTAAAAGCTTTTGGAAAATTTCTTGAGGTAAATAATTTAATAGGTTACTTAAAAAATAACCAATGGGAAGCTTTTTCTCGTGCCTACAATGGTCCTTCTTTTAAACGTAATCAGTACGACAAACAACTAAAGCTTCTATACTTTAAATATAAAAATATTGACTTACGCTAAATGCCTTTTATAAACGTTTTTAGCTCCCATTTGGTCGAAAACGTAACTAGGTATTTTCCCCTTTTAACTGGCGGATATTTTCTTTATTTTGCTAAAAACAAAAAGCAAGATGACACATACTACCTCTTATTTGGATGTTTTCCAATGTGTAAACTCCAAAACCACCCATTCTGTAGGGAAAATTAAATACTTAATTGAGAATGACGATTTAAGTGCTTCCGATGAATTATACCGTTTTTTAAATGAAATTGAAGATATCTTCCGAAGGAACCAATTGTCGGAATTTACAGCTATAGCAACCTATAGAATTGAATTATTAGCCTCACGTTGGGCTTTGGATCAACGTATTCCGCAAAAGAGGTTTCAATTAGACAAAGCATCCGCTTTAATTCCTAATATTACAAAAACTGTTTCTAACGCCTTAAAACCTATAGAAAACAAAATTAATACGGCTCGTAAAATTATTCAAGAATTGGTTTGTATGGCTTATGACAGTAATATGATTCATTACCAAGAAAAAATAAACTTTGCGGATTTTTCAAACGGTTTATGGACACTTTTTCTTACCCATGATAGTTTCAAGGAAAAAGCTACTTTAGTTTCTAAATCCTTGAGTAAAAACGACATTATTATTTTAATTTCTGAAGAAATTCATCAAAAAGAAAAGATTTCTCCTTCAGAAAAATCACTCTTTTAATGAAAAAATAATTTCTTCATCTGTACGTTTTTGCGCCAACAACGCTATAGCTTCTTCTGTAAGCTGTAAAATTCTAGGATATCCCCCAGTTGTTTGTGCGTCTTTCATTAAAATAATAAGTTTTCCAGCAGGGGTAAATTGAACTGTTCCTGGCAGGGTTGACGAGGTTAAAATAGAATATTTATGTGGAAAAAGCTGTTGCTTTAATTGATATGCCATTCGGCTATTTTCCTTTGCAACATTAAATATTCCGCTTAACACTTGGTTTACTTGGTCTTTAGACAGTAAATTAAATTCTGGACCTTTGTAAACCTCCAATTCTTTATTATTAAAATCGTGATTCATTCCTGGTAAATGTTCTTTTACCTTATATTCTTTCCGTTTAGCTATTTCCAATGTTTTTCCCCTTTGCAAATGAGAATAGTTGGTTAAAGAAACATACCACGATTTACTTCCTAGCACAGTTTCGGTTTTAAATCCGCCTTGAACGGCTAAATAACAACGAAATCCATTTTTTAATTTCCCAAAAGAAATCATATCTCCTTTTTTTATATGATAAACTTCGTCATTATAGATATCATTTCCATTAAGTTTTGGAGAGATAATAGCGCCACTAATAGCTATAAGCGTTTCTTCATTAAATTCTAATTCAGGTCCCGTCATCGTTATTTCTAAAACAGCCGCTTTTTCTGGATTTCCAATAAGTTTATTTGCAAATTTTGCAGAAATCATATCCATAACACCAGAAATAGGTACCCCTTTATCTCGATATTCAAACCGACCTAAATCTTGAATAGAAGAATAAAACCCGGGTTTATGTATTTGTATCATCTAACTCATATGTTTTTAAATGAAAAATTCCAGCAGCTACTTGAATGGTAATTAGTTCGTGCTCGTCTTTATTAATAGGATAAAATTTAATTTTATCTCCTACACTAACGCCACAAGGATTTTCATTATTTGGATTAAAAACTTTAACAGGCGAATTCCCTATAATATTCCATCCACCAGGGGATTCTTGAGGATAAATCCCTGTTTGCTCACCTCCAATTCCTACAGAACCTTGCGGGATTTGCAAACGAGGCACTCCTCTTCTCGGATGATGAAGAGTTTTATTAAGTCCGCCTAAATACATAAAGCCAGGTAAAAAACCAATACAATAAATAGTGTATAAAGGTTCGGAATGGAATTTAATTATCTCTTCTATATTCAACTTTTTTTCTAAGGAAAAAGCTTCTAAATCTATTCCGAAGTCGAGATCATAACAAACTGGAATATGCCATAATTTTTTCTGAATTTTCTCAAAAGTATAATTCTGTTTGTACACTTTCTTTAAGCGTGAGGTAAGCGACTTAAAATCGATTGGTGTTGTTGAAATTAAAGTCAAAGAATTGTATGCAGGAATGAGCTCAAAAGTATCTATTTCCTGAAGGATGGCGTTTTTAAACTTCAAAATATCATTTAAAATAGCTTCATTAACCATTCGAGGCCATTCAATTAACAACGCTTTATTTCCGTATTGCCGATATTCTAATTTGAATTTATCCAATGGTTGCTGTTTGTATGTTATTATATAAAAATTCCACAATCTCCTGTGCATTTTCAGTATCTGAATGTACACAAAACGTAGAAGCATCTGTTGCTACAATTTTATTATTGATAGTAACAACACTGTCATTTTTTGCTATATGAAGCACTTGTTTTAAGACTTCCTCTTTATTTGTTAATATTGCATTAGGAAGCGTTCTACTTACTAACGACAAATCATCATTATAAGCACGGTCTGCAAAAGCTTCATAGAAAATTCGGAATCCATTCTGTAAGGCTTTTCTAGCAATCTTACTTTTATAAGGTACGTAAATTCCCATTTCATTTTTATAATCTCCAATCGCTTTTAAAAAAGTCATTGCTAAATCTTCATCCTTAGCAATATCATTATATAATGCACCATGAGGTTTTATATGATGTAGCGAAGCTCCTTTCTTAGTCAACACCTCTTGGAGCAAGTTTAGTTGTTGCTGTATGGAATTAATAAGCTGTTCTTCTGAAATAGAAAGCGATACTCGCCCGAAATTTTCTTTATCAGGATAGGAAGGATGCGCGCCAATAGCAACGTTATTTTGTACTGCCAATTCCACAACCTTTTCTATGGTTTCTCTATTTCCAGCATGTCCCCCACAAGCAATATTACAGGATTGGATGTAAGGCATTAGCTGTTCCTCATTCCCGATTCCTTCTCCTAAATCACAATTAATGATAATTTCATCCATTTTCTACAAATCCTTTAATTACAAGATTTTAAAAAGTACTAATCGTTATGAATAAATATACTGTAAGTTTTGTGAATGACTAAATTTAATTAGAAAATTATTTATAAAATAACCTTATCTCACTAAACCGCTCTGTTTGCAACTAATTCACAAATAAATCTTTGATTTCCTTGCTTAAAGCACTATTAGTAAGTTCAGCAAAAATAGTAAGTTTAATATCGAGATTTAAAATTTTAGAATAGCAACATGAGGGATTTAATCCATGTCTTAAATCTATAAAGCCACACTAGATACTATCCTAACCACCCTTCTCTATCTAAGCTTCTATATTGAATGGCTTCGCTAATGTGATTTCTAGTGGTCACTCCATTATCTCTAAAACACTTCGTTTCAATTCGGTTAATTCCTTCAGTAATAACACGCAATTATAAGCCATGGAAATCTCTTCAGGCTTCGGGTAAGCTCCCAATCAACAAGAGTTACATCTGTTGTTTTTTTAATGTGGTGGTGTAGTTAATAAGACTTACTCATCATCTAAATTTATTGTAGCGATTAAATTTGAAACATTACTAAAATCAACAGATAATATACGGTTTCGTTTAAATAAATTAGAAGATTTATATGTTTCCCCTCCAACTGTGAAATAAGTAGAGGCAGCAATACTTGCTTTAAATTTGTCTTCTTTAAATAAATTACCTGTTGCAATTGTCAAAGTAACCGTTTCAACATAATAATATTTATCACTATCTTCAAAAGATTGTATTTTTTTTAAATACTTATTATACAATTCTTTATTTATAGAACTTGTAGGTATTGACGCTTTAGCAACATCAACAACTCCAATTTCAATCACTTCTTTTTTACCTGCTTCAAATCCACCAAATACTGTTGAACCATTCAAACTAGAGCCTTCTTCAATATAGCTTTTAAATAAAGCTCCATCATCAATAATGTCAACCTCAATTAGTTTTCCTTCTTTTAATAACTCACCTTCAAGGGTTACTGGTGAGTATTTATTATCTGCCACTTTTTTATAAAATCTCCCTACTACTCTATTGATGTCATAAGAGTTTGCGCTTAATCCTATAAAGAAATTCCTCTCTAGAAATGATTTTGGCAAATCTGAATTAGAATAATCAGTACTCAATTTAGCACTATTTAAACTAATTGAATCGTTGATTATATTTCCTGAAAAATTTTTCAAGCGCTGAGTTTTCATAAATAACTCAGTATTTGAGTATTGCTCATATATGGTATTTAATTCCATATTTTTCTGATTAATCTCAGATTCTAATTCCTTCTGATTAGCTTCTAATGCTGCATATTGTTTTTGTGATATACATCCAATTATTAAAATTGATATTGAGAGAAGAAGTAAAGGTTTTTTCATGATATTTTTATCTTAGATTAAACTGAACTTGAAAATAAGTTAAATATCTGATATTCAAAATAATTATTCTTAAAAATGTATAATATTATTCTATTAACTAAGAAAAATAAAGTGCAAAAAAATAATAGATAAAACCTTTAAATCCTTCATTGAGGATTTCATTTTCTAGAGTCTGCCCTAAGTATCTTGAAGGATTCTACGTCGAAATTGATTAAATTATTTTCCTTTGAATACCTCCTAGGCTTGCCTCAAGGTAGTTAATTTCCAATAGAATATTATAAATATATATAAAACCAACCTAAATATTACCCCAACCATCCCTCTCTATCTAAACTTCTATATTGAATGGCTTCGCTTATATGGTTTCCATTGATAGAAGTTTCATTCTCCAAATCGGCTATTGTTCTAGCTACTTTTAAAATACGGTCGTAGGCTCTAGCAGATAGGTTTAAGCGTTCCATTGCTTTCTTTAATAGTTCCAACGAAGAAACTTCGAGTTTACAATACTCTCGTATTTGTTTTGTATTCATCTGTGCATTGTAATGAATATTTGGTAACTCCCTAAAACGTTGCGTCTGTATTTCTCTAGCTTTGGTAACTCGCTCTCTTATAACTGTGCTTCGTTCTCCTTTTCTATCTTCGGATAGTTTTTCAAAAGGAACGGGAGTCACTTCAATATGAATATCAATTCGATCTAAAAGGGGACCAGAAATTTTGCTCAAATACCGTTGCATTTCTGCTGGAGTGGAGGTTACTGGGGCATTTGGATCGTTAAAATACCCTCCAGGACTTGGATTCATACTAGCCACTAGCATAAAGCTAGACGGATAAGTTACTGTAAATTTAGCTCTAGAAATGGTTACCTCTCTATCTTCCAACGGCTGCCTCATTACCTCTAAAACACTTCGTTTAAACTCGGGTAATTCATCTAAAAATAAAACACCATTATGAGCCATTGAAATCTCTCCAGGCTGCGGATAAGCACCACCACCAACAAGGGCAACATCAGAAATAGTGTGGTGTGGACTCCTAAAAGGACGGTAATTCATAATCCCCGAATTAATAGTCCGTCCAGTTACGGAATGAATTTTAGTAGTTTCTAAAGCTTCATGCAACGTCATAGGCGGTAAAATAGAAGGCAGACGTTTTGCTAACATCGTCTTTCCAGAACCTGGAGGTCCAATTAAAATAATATTATGTCCCCCTGCTGCCGCTATTTCCATACTTCGCTTAATACTTTCTTGTCCTTTTACATCAGCAAAATCAAACTCAGGAAAATCTAATGCTTTTGAAAATTCTTCTTTAATATCTACAATGGTCTGCTCCAGCGGAATTTCTTCATCAAAAAATGCAATTACTTCTTTAATATCTTTTACACCAAATACATTTATTCCTGCTACTATTGCCGCTTCTTTAGCGTTTTCATCTGGTAAAATAAACCCCTTAAAGCCTTCTTCCTTAGCTTTTATAGCAATTGGTAAAGCCCCTTTTATGGGTTGGAGCGTCCCATCTAAAGACAGCTCTCCCATAATTATATACTCTTCTAAACCCGTTGCTTTTATTTGCTCTGAAGCCGTTAATATTCCTATAGCCAAGGTTAAATCGTATGCAGAACCTTCCTTACGCATATCTGCAGGCGCCATGTTTATAGTAATTTTTTTACCCGGAATTTTAAAGCCATTAAATTGAAGTGCAGAAGCTATTCTATAATTACTCTCTTTAATTGCATTATCTGGTAGCCCTACCAAATGATAACCTATCCCCTGCCCTATATTAACTTCTACAGTTATTGTTGTGGCTTCAATTCCAAATACTGAGCTACCGAAAACTTTTCTCAACATGTCATACTTTATTTACATTTATAAATATAATAAAAAAAATAAGCTCCAAAATGGAGCTTATTATAATAATTTATAAAGTTTTATATATCTATAATCTATGCGAAGTACATATAAATTCCTATTACAATAACACATATTGTAATTCCTACAGGCACTAAGAATTTATAAGGTTCAATACTTACTTTTTGAGTGTATTCTAATTCAAAATCTGTTTCCCTTGGCGCAACTTTACCAATAATCAACATGATAAGGATATTGATAACAAATAATATTGCCATTACATGAAGGTAATGCGGCATATTGTCTTCTCCTACTACAAAATACTTCAGTAATAGATATACAATATACAGTAATACTCCAGAAGCAATTGCCACTTTGGCAGCAAGGGCTGGAACACGTTTTGTAGCGTATCCAACCGCAATAATTGTTAAGATTGGAATACTATAACACCCATTAACTTCTTGTAGGTATCCAAACAATCCATTTGGAGCATTTGCAATAAAAGGAGCAATAAGCATTGCTGCAATTGCCAATACAATCCCGAAATACTTTCCATTTTTAATAACGGTAATTTCAGAAGCATCTTTATTGATATATTCCTTGTAAAAATCAATACTAAATAAGGTTACAGAACTATTTAAAGCACTGTTAAACGAACTTAATATAGCTCCAAAAAGTACTGCAGCAAAGAATCCAATTAAAGCTGTAGGAAGAACTTTATTAACCAATAAAGGATACGCCTGATCTGGAGTTTCCAAATCTGGACCAAAAATATAAAAAGCAATAATACCAGGAAGCACAACAATAAGCGGCCCTAATATTTTAATAAAAGCAGCCAATAACAGTCCTTTTTGACCTTCTTTCAGGTTTTTTGCAGCAAGTGCACGTTGAATAATAGCTTGATTTGTTCCCCAATAGAACATTTGTACAAGCATTAAACCTGTAAAAATAGTACTAAAAGGCACAGAACTTGAGCTATCTCCCATAGATTTGAATTTCTCTGGAGCCTCTCGCATTAGGGTTGTAATCCCTTCCGTCATGGAACCATCTCCAATCATCATTAATCCAAAAACAGGAATCATTAAACCTCCTATTAAAAGCCCTACAGCATTTACTGTATCTGAAACTGCTACTGCTTTTAAACCTCCAAAAATAGCGTATATAGAGCCTATAATTCCAATTCCCCATACACAAATCCAAATAGAAGTATTAAGCGAAACGCCTAGCATTTCTGGGATGTTGAACATAGTTGAAATTGCTAAAGAACCAGAGTATAAAACAATTGGTAAAAAAATAACAACATACCCTAACAAAAAGAGTCCCGAAGCTATTGTTTTAGTCCCTTTGTCGTAACGTGTTTCTAAAAATTGAGGAACCGTTGTTAGTCCGCCTTTTAAATAACGTGGTAGTAAGTAAATAGCAGTAATTACCATTGCAATAGCTGCTAAAGTTTCCCAAGCCATTACTAGAATTCCTTCTGAATATGCCTGTCCGTTAAGACCAACTATCTGTTCGGTAGATAAATTTGTTAATAATAAGGAGCCTGCTACTACTCCTGCTGTTAAACTCCGACCTCCAAGAAAGTATCCATCTGATGAGCTTTCGTTTGTTTTTTTTGTAGCAAAATATGCGATTATTGCCACAAGAAGCGTAAATCCTACAAAGGAAAGTATTGCCATGCCAAATAATAGTTTAAGTTAGATTGCGAATATATAATATTTAAAGAAACTTATTTGCGGTTTTAATAATTAAAAAGCTTCATTTTTAATCATATTAACATCTTTTTGTTTCATTGTTAAGTTGTTCTGCCACAAATACACGAATGGCTAAATAGTATTAAGTACTTAGTACAAAGTATTAAGATGAAATAAGAATAGAGAAAGAAGTTGGGAGACAGGAGATAAGAATAAAGAGCAAAGAGTATAGATGCATTCTAACTCTTTTTCGAATTTATAGTTAACCATAAACTTACTGCAAACTGAAGACTGCCTACTGAATACTTTGCTTTATATTTAAAAATTGAAAGATTGAAAGATTTAAAGATTGAAAGATTGAAAGATTTAAAGATTGAAGGATTGAAAAAGTCGGGAGTCTGAAGTAAAAGTTATGCTGTTATGGAGTTACGATGTTACAATGAAAAAAACTGCATACTGTAACTGCCAACTGAACACTTCCGTCTTCGGACTTCCGACTTTTTTTCTCACATTTACAACTTTGCCTCTTTGCCTCTTTGAGTTAAAAGTTATGCTGTTATGGAGTTACGATGTTACAATGAAAAAAAATGCATACTGTAACTGCCAACTGAACACTTCCGTCTTCGGACTTCCGACTTTTTTCTCACATTTCCTCATTTCCTCATTTCCAAATTAGCAAATTAGTACATTCACAAATTTAAAACTTTGCCTCTTTGAGTTAAAAGTTATGCTGCTATGGAGTTACGATGTTACAATGAAAAAAACTGCATACTGTAACTACCAACTGAACACTTCCGTCTTCGGTCTTCGGACTTCCGACTTTTTTTCTCACATTTACAACTTTGCTCCTTTGCCTCTTTAAGTCAGAAGTTATAAAGAAAAAAACTATCCATAAAAAGTGATAAAATAAATCCGGGTATTTGTGGCTAAATAGGTAAGACATAAAAAAGCTGAACAATGAGACCACTGTTCAGCTTTTGTATTATTAATTATCGATAACTCCTACTATATCAAACCAAATGCATCTAGTTTACAATGCATATTTTAAAAGTTTTACCTTTCTATTAAAAGGCTTAAGCTTCTTTTTCATAGACTTTTTGTACTTATTAAAGTCATCTTCCCCAAGGATATCTATTCCCTTCTTTTTAGTATCTTTTTGAAGCGATTTTAAGTCGGCTATTTTTTTATCCTGATCTTTATCGCTATTTAATATGTCTGAAACATTATCCACTAATCCTTTATTCAAATCCTTTAGCTCACTAGATTTATCTGGAGATAGATCTAGTCCGATATCATCAAAACTATTCATTGTATTTAAAAAATCGGCTTTGGGGAAATCTACTTGCGCTGAGCTTGTATTTATAACTACAAGTCCCATAACAAAAGCTAAAATAAATCCTAAATTCTTCATGACAATTAGTTTTTTAATGTTAAACATATATAATTAACGAGTAATAAATATACAACATTAAAAGATTATTCTCACAAAAAAAGAAATAATAAACTACTATTTCTGATTTATTTTCCTATACCTCCAATAACTTACAGCTCCTAATACCAACACAAATGCAACCGAATAATATACAAAAGTTGGGGTTATAATTTTATCTCCACTTGCGTAAGAATGTAAGCCAGAAAGGTAGAAATTAACTCCAAAATAAGTCATCATAATACTAGCATATGCAACAATACTGGCAAAACTATATGTCCATTTACCACGTAAACCAGGAACCAAACGCATATGAATTACAAAAGCATAAACCATAATACTTATAAGTGCCCATGTTTCTTTTGGATCCCATCCCCAATAGCGTCCCCAACTCTCGTTAGCCCATTGTCCACCAAGGAAGTTTCCAATAGTTAACATTACTAGTCCTACTGTAAGTGCCAGTTCATTGATAATGGTAAGCTCTTGAATGCTTAAATCCATCTTAGCTTTGTTCTTTTTAGTAGTAAAAATCATCAAGAAAAGCGTTACAATTCCTAAAATCATCCCTAAAGTAAATGGTCCATAACTACCAGAAATAACCGCAACGTGGATCATTAACCAATAACTATCTAGTACAGGTTGTAGGTTAGCAATAGCTGGATCGAGCCAATTTAAATGCGCTCCAAACAAAATAATAGCCGTTACAAAAGCTGTAGATGCAACTGTAAGCCCACTTTTTCTAGCAAAAAGCAATCCTAATCCCATGGTACTCCAAGCTACATATAGCACACTTTCATAAGCATCACTCCATGGTGCATGGCCACTAATATACCAACGTGTAGCAAGTCCTAATGTATGGAAAACAAATAGAATGAAAATCCCAATGCTACACACTTTTATTAGAATTTTAAGCAGTTTGTTATCTTTAAAAAGCTGAACAATTATAAAAGTAAACATCAAGAAACCTAATAACATGTACCAAACAAGTAACTCCTGAAAAATATTAATCTTATTGTATAATATTTCAGCCTTAACTTTAGCATCCGAAGGCATTACTTCCGCTCCATAATTTTTTTGATTCTGCTTAAACGCTTCAACAATCTTGTCTGCTTGCGAATAATCGCCTGTACTTTTAGCCTGTTGTAAAGACATCATATAAAACGACAAAGATTTATTGATGAAGTTAGCATACAATGAATCTTTTACTTTGTATGCTCCTTTTTGATATGCTGCTGCAGAAATCCACTTATGATTATCGTCATTTGGCAATGGATAAATACGAAGGATCTCTCCTCCTAATGCTTGATTTATCAATCCTAATTTTAAGTCAAAAGCTCTAAAATCTTTTTGAAATTGATTTGGTATTTTGGTTGCATATGCCTCTTCTAAATAAGACGATAGCTTGTATTTAACCCCATCAAAAAAGTCGACTGCCTTTACATATTTTTGATCAGAAGGAACTCCAATAACCGTACGGATACTATCGTTTTTCTTTGTTATATTAATAAAATCTACATTATACCAGAGCCCTGGGTTTTGTAGCATAGAAAGCAATATCTGATTGGCATCCATCCCCTCAAATGTTTCAGAAGAATGTAACTTTCTCATTAATTCAGAAGCAAATGTATTTATAGGTTTCATTCGCCCTTCACTATCTTGCATCACTAAAGCGCCAAACTTAGCAGCATGCTCTTTAGAAACAATGGTCGTTTTTAAAATTGAATCTACTTGACGGTCTGTTGGTGCCGTAACATGCATATGCTCTTCTTCCACCTGCGGTTCTTCTGGATTATCTATGGTTCCATGCATTGGAATATTTTGCGCAAAACCATTAAAAACAGTAAACAATAGTACCACAACAGATAACGCTGCCTTTTTAGCCCTTACTTTCTCTAACATTTCTCCTAAACTAATAAAACGTGTTTTTCCGAAAAACATAATTCCCATAAGTCCAGCATATAATAAAAAGTATCCCAGATATGTAATTCTTGTTCCCCATTGGTCGTGATTTACAGAAAGAATAGTTCCTTGTTCATCTGGGTCAAATCCAGATTGAAAGAAACGATATCCTCCATGATCTAAAACATGATTCATATAAATATCATAATCAAACGGACTCCCATCGTTTACGGTAACTTTACTCATAAAAGAAGAATATCCTTTTTCAGTTCCTGGATATTTTTCAGCTACAAAATCGTTTAAAGTAATACTAAAAGGGATATCAATTTTCCTAGAACCGTAAGATAAATGAAACTCTAACCCGCCTACTTTTACTGTTTTTGGGTCGTTTAAATGTCCTACTCCTCCAAGAATTTTTACTTGCTTAGTTTCCCCATTGGCAGTAACATCTAGAATTATTGCATCCTGATCGTTCTTAGTTTTTACATCCTTTTCTACTATTCCATACTCTCCTTTTATAACTTGATCTGGAAAAACAAATTGCATTCCAGCTGCATTGTATAAAGAGCGGTACATTAAAGGTTGTAAACTATCCTTAACAACAGTTCCTTGAAACTGATCTGCCATTCGCATAAAAGTTCCATCAAATGGAGATTGTATGGTACTTACACTATCATTTATAGTTAAATTAATGGCACCTTCGGTAGGTTTATTTAAAGCGAATAAAATATTATGAATGCTAGAAACCTCTCCGCTTTTTAGGTAATGATCGTGTCTGTTACCGCCACCAGCTTCTACTATTTTTAAATAAGTATCTCCATTTTCAGTTTCTACAAGTCCTTCTTCTGCTCCTTCAATAAAACCAGCATAAGAAATGGTAAAGGGCGCTCCATTAAAATCGGATTTCCATGGCAAAGAAGAGTTAAGTGCTTCTTTGGTAACCATTATTTCATCCTGTAGGGCTTTTCGTTTAGGCTCTCCATCAATTTCTCCATCCACAAAAGCAGAAAGATACTTTTTTTGAGATAAAATATAGTCGGTAGTTTGCCCCTCTCTAATAGGCATTGCTCCTTCATAACCAATATAACGGGTTACAAAAGCTCCACCTATTATTAAAACAAAAGATAAGTGTAATAAAAGTACAGGCCATTGTTCTTTTCTAAATAAGCGGTAGCGTTTTATGTTTCCGAAGAAATTTATCATAAAAAAGAGCATAATTAGCTCAAACCACCAAGTATTGTAAATCCAAATTTTGGAAGTTTCGGTACTGTACCAATTTTCAATAAAAGTTCCAAATGCCATAGCGGTTGCAAAAACTACAAAAAGAATGGCCATTAAACGTGTAGAGAATAGAATTTTCTTTAGGGAATCTAACATCAGTATTATTTGTTTTACTCACATTGTGAGATTTTAAATACCTCATGGGCTTACCTAAAGGTATTTTTTTAAGTTGAATTTCAGTGCGCAAAAATAAGGCGTTTTTATGATTTATTACGTTAATTTAGGATTTTATTAGCACGGTAAAAAAAGAGATTTTCACTTCTTGTTTTTGTTGGTTAGGACTTGATTGTATATTCCATTAATAATGATAACGCTACAAACAGCCATTTTATAGTAACTTTTTATGTTATAATTAATCAAAATCAACCGCATTCCGTAATTTAGCAACATGTTAAAAATTGTACTTATTGGCGGAGGTAATATTGCGCATCATTTTTTTAAAGTGTTTAGCAACCATAAGTCTATTGACTTAATTCAATGTTATAATAGGAATCTAGACAAGATTAAGAGTTTTGAAAAATCAACAATAATTACCAATAATTTAAATGAATTACTAGAAGCAGCTATTTATATTCTTGCAATAAATGATGATGCCATCCCCGAATTTTCCAATAAACTCCCTTTTTCAAACAGCTTGGTAGTTCATACTTCTGGAAATGTTTCGATGTTGGATTTAAATGAAAAAAATAGACGAGGAGTTTTTTATCCGCTACAATCTTTTTCAAAAAATAAAGAAATAGATTTTAATGAAGTTCCAATTTGTATTGAAGCTGAAAATAAAGCAGATTTAAACATATTAAAAGTCCTTGCGGAAACTATTTCAAGCAAAGTTTTTAAAATCAGTTCTGAACAACGTAAAATTCTTCATGTATCGGCGGTTTTTGTCAATAATTTTGTCAATCAGTTATATTATATTGGTCACGATATTTGCGAAAAACATGACATTCCATTTGAAATTTTACAACCTTTAATTAAAGAAACTTCAAAAAAAATTGAAGAAATCTCTCCTAAAGAAGCACAAACAGGACCAGCAAAAAGAAATGATACAGAAACTATAAATTCGCATTTAGAATTACTAACAAACGAAGATTACAAAAACATATACAAACTATTAACAGCAGCAATAATTAAAACTCATGGAAGAAAAAAGCTATAAAGAATACCTAGAACATATTACCACCTTTATTTTTGATGTTGATGGAGTTTTAACCGACGGCATTATTTCTATTACTTCTGAAGGGGAATTACTTCGGACTATGAATGTAAAAGATGGGTATGCAATGAAAACAGCGCTAAACAAAGGCTACAACATTTGTATAATTTCTGGAGGAAACAACGAAGGCGTACGTGTAAGATTACGCGGACTTGGAATTACAGATATCCACCTCGGAGTAAGTAATAAAATAGATACTCTAGATGAGTATTTTGATGTCTATAATATCAAAGCTGAAAATGCACTTTATATGGGAGATGATATCCCCGATTACCATGTTATGAAGATGGTAGGAATGCCTTGCTGTCCAAATGATGCTGTAGCTGAAATCAAAGAAATTTCTAAATACATTTCTCACAAACAAGGAGGAAAAGGATGTGTTAGAGATGTAATCGAACAAGTATTAAAGGTCCAAGGAAAGTGGAATGATAGCTTTGATGCTAAATATGCTTAGAAATTATAAAATTGGTTGTTAGTTATTCGTTAATTGTTAATGGTTAATTGTCAATGGTTAATTGTCAATGGTTAATGGTTAATGGTTGATGGTTGTTAGTCTTTTACTTTTAACTTTTAAACTTTTTAACTTTTTAACTTTCGACTTTCGAACTAAAAAACACGCCTATGATTTTAAATGAAAAACTTAAAAACTACAACATAATTCTAGCTTCTGGCTCTCCTAGAAGGCAACAATTTTTTAAAGATTTAGGCTTAGACTTTGAGATTCGTTTGAAAGAAGTAGATGAAATATATCCAAAACGATTGTATAAATACGAAATCTCCGATTATTTGGCACAGTTAAAAGCATTACCTCATAAAGAAACTTTAAAAGATAATGATATTTTAATCACTTCAGATACCATTGTTTGGCATAACGAAGAGGCTTTAGGTAAGCCTAAAGATAAAGAAGAAGCTATTGCTATGCTAAAATCGCAGTCAGGGAAAATGCATGAAGTTATAAGCTCGGTATGTTTTACCACAGCTAAACTAGAAAAAACAATAAACCACATTACTAAAGTTTATTTTAAAGAACTTACCGACGAAGAGATTGATTATTATGTTACCAATTTTAAACCTTATGACAAAGCAGGCGCTTATGGAATTCAGGAATGGATTGGTCACATTGGAATTAAAAAAATTGAAGGTTCTTATTTTAATGTAGTTGGATTACCTGTTTATGAAGTATACAGAACCTTAGAATCATTAATAGACTAATTTTATAATTCATTTTCAATAAATAATTCATTTATACCATAGTTAAAACATAGTCTTTACACTATTTTCTTGTAGTGAGGCGGTCTCGTATCTTTATTCGGATATTATTAAACAAATTAAGTTCTAGTTGCGATAAAAAATAAATCTCTAACGTATCTTTGTGCCTGAATAGGTTTACAATTTATGACAGAATATTTCACAGTATACAGAGAAGAAATCATAGGGACTATCATTGCTATTGTAGTACTTTTCCTTATCAGAATCCTACTATTTAAAACTATAAAAAAAGTAGGAAAAATAGGAGATATTGATAGAAACAGAACGCTCCTTATTTTAAAATATATAGATGTTTTTATTCTGATAGTCGGAATAATTACATTAAGTCTACTTTGGGGAGTAGATTTCAAGGATCTTGGTTTATTCCTCTCCTCTGCCTTTGCTGTTATTGGGGTTGCTTTTTTTGCCTCTTGGTCTATTTTGAGCAATATTACGGCTGGTATTATCCTATTTTTCTCCTTTCCTTTTAAAATTGGTGACAGGATTCGGATTCAGGATAAAGATTTTCCTTCCGAAGCAATTATTGAAGACATCCGAGCTTTTCATTTACACCTGCGTACCGACGACGGAGAACTTATAACATACCCAAATAGTTTAATGCTCCAAAAAGGAATTGTAGTAATAGATAATCCGCAACGAGAAGACGACGGTAAAAGTACATTGTAGTTTTTAGTGATTTATTAGCTCTAATACCAAGTCCAAACGCTAGTGACTTCATGCTTCTCATTTCTTTTGTTCCCAAAAGAAACGAAACAAAGAAAAAGGCGCCATTTGTTAGACAACCAGATTGAAAAACGGTAACCGAAACGCTGCCTCGTTGCACTCCTGATCTCAGAGCTTTGGGTCACTATTCTACGGATAAGGGTTTTAGCCGCGCTAGCCATCAACGCTGTTTTTAACGAGGGCCTTTCTTTGTAACTAATTCGTGCTGTGTCAATTCATAAGTAGATTTGACTACATCTTTCTTAGATATGGAAAAGTGAGAAACCCTTTAATGCACCAATTTTGTGTAATAATTTAAATTCAAAAAACATGAACACAAAAAAAGTATGGTTTATTACGGGAGCTTCAAAAGGGTTAGGGCTAATTTTAACTAAAAAACTTCTTTTAGAAGGCTATAATGTTGCCTCTACTTCAAGAAACAAACAAGCCTTAATTAAGGAAATTGGTGAAGAAAATGAAAAATTCTTACCTATTGAAATGGATTTAACAAAAAATGAAAATGTTAAGAAAGCCATTGAAACTACGATTAGTCATTTTGGTAGAATTGATGTTTTAATTAATAATGCTGGTTATAGCCAAATTGGCACTTTAGAAGAACTTAGTGAAGAGGAAGTAGAAAATAATTTTAAAGTAAATGTGTTTGGATCTCTAAATGTAATTAGAAATGCTTCACAATATTTACGCAAGCAAAAATCTGGACACATCTTCAATATAGCTTCTGTAGGTGGTTACACAGGAAATTTTGCAGGTTTTGGTATTTATTGTTCAACAAAGTTTGCTGTTGCAGGCTTTACAGAAGCTTTAGCCGAAGAAATGAAATTATTCGGAGTATATACAACCATAGTATACCCTGGTTATTTTAGAACCAATTTTTTATCAGAAGGTTCTGTAAAAACACCTAAAAATCCAATTGAAGAATATGAATCTGCTCGTGAAATGGAACAGGCACATTTGAAAGATATAAATGGAAATCAGCCCAACGACCCAGAAAAAGGTGCCGAAGTATTGATTGCTTTAAGTAAACAAGAGCATCCTCCTGTACACTTTTTTATGGGAGAAGACGCCTACCACTTTGCTAATTTGAAAATAGATGCCATTAAAGAAGCCCTAAAAGAACATAGAACTCTAGGAACTTCAACAGGATTTTAGCTATGAAAAACTAAGAACCATCCCACTTCTATTTCTTATTGTCTTTGTGTACATAATTTCCGCTTGTGCTGTTAAAAAAACACAACTACTAAAAATAAAGTAATTATAAAGACAAGATTTGAACAATGGGGAAATTCTGAACGTAATTTTTTTGATTTGCTCGCCACAAATGTAGAATGGAAAGTTATAGGAAAAGCTCCTTATTCTGTAATTAACAAGGGTAAAGATGAATTTATTTAAAAAAACAGTTGAAATATTGTTTTTACCTCAAAATTGAAAAACAATGATAGAAACCAAAGGATGTATTAGAATGTGGGCTACAAAAGGCGAAACATTAGCCACAAACTACTACCCCAATAATTGTTATGACGAAGCTAGAGGGGATAAAAAAACTGTTTATTAAGGAGACTATCATATCATGGGAAATCATATTGACTACAAAGATGATACAGGATTTACCGTAGATGGAGAATATAGAAATGGAATCCTTTATCACTCAGGAATGGTATTATATAAAGAAAATTAATCTTAAATTTAAAAAAAGAAAACAATGTATCGATTTAAATCCATAAGTGAATTTCATACCTATAGTAATTTACCTAAGCCTGAACATCCATTAATTAGCTTAATAGACTATAGCCAAGTAAATTACTCTACAGATTCTGATAAAATTAAATGGATGCAGGACTTTTATTCTATTTGTTTAAAACGAAATGTAAGTGAAAAATTTAATTATGGACAACAAAAGTATGATTTTAATGAAGGTGTTTTTTCATTTGTAGCACCAAAACAAATACTAACAGTTACAATAAATCAAAACATAAAAGTAAATCCGTCTGGGTGGCTACTTCTTATTCATCCAGACTTTTTATGGAATACCTCATTAGCTGGGTCGATTAAAGATTATGATTTCTTTGGGTATGCCGTTAATGAAGCGCTTTTTCTTTCCAACAAGGAAGAAAATATTATTATAGATATTTTTAAAAATATACAAAGAGAATATCAGTCTAATATTGACAAATTCAGTCAAAATATTATCATTTCACAAATAGAATTATTACTCAATTATGCTGAACGTTATTACGAACGACAATTTATTACCCGTAAAATTAGCAATAATCAAATTCTTATAAAACTAGAACAAATATTAAACAGCTACTTTAATAATAATGAATCCCTTATTAATGGAGTTCCATCTGTTACTCAAATTGCAAATGACTTAAATCTTTCTCCTAATTATCTAAGCAATACTTTAAAAATAGTAAGTGGACAAAGTACAAAGCAACACATCCAGAATAAGATAATAGAAAAAGCTAAAGAGAAATTATCAACTACGGAATTAAGCGTGAGTGAAATTGCCTATGAATTAGGTTTTGAATATCCTGCTTCATTTAGTAAACTATTCAAGAATAAAACCAACATTTCTCCTATTGCATTTAGACAATCTTTCAATTAAATAACTTTACTAAACTTTTGGGAGAAACACGCTGACTGTGAAGAACAATTAAAGTCTTGGTTTAGAGAAACTGAAAAATCCGAATGGAAAAATATTAATGAATTAAAAAACGATTATCCAAGTGCAAGTATTTTAAAAGACAATAGAATTGTTTACAATATTAAAGGCAACAACTACCGATTGATTGTAAAATTCAACTTTGAATATCAAATATGCTGGATAAGATTCATCGGAATTCACGCAGAATATGACAATATAGACGCAAATAATATCTGATTATGAAGATAACACCAATAAGAAACGAAAAAGACTATCAAAACGCTCTGAACAGACTTGAAGAAATTTTTGATGCAAAAAAAGGAACTAATCAAGGAGATGAATTGGAAATCCTTTCAATCTTAATTGACAAATATGAAAATGAGAACTTTCCAATTGGAATGCCTGACCCTATTGAGGCAATCAAATTCCGAATGGAGCAAATGGGAATGAAACAAAAAGATTTAGCCGAAGTTGTTGGATTTAAAAGTAGAGTTAGTGAAATTTTAAGCAAAAAACGAAAACTGACTTTAGGAATGATAAGAAAACTGAATTCAACACTTCACATTCCGACTGAAGTGTTAGTTCAAGATTATTGATAAAAAAGTCAGTTGCCAACAATGCTAACCCTTACACAAACCATTAATTTTATAAAAACAAGATAGTTTTAAGCCCTTTTAAGGGCTTTTATTTTACGATCTAATTAAGCTGTAAGTTAAAATTAGGAAGCTTAAAAAAGTAATTATCTTTTAACGTTGTTTCTTTTTCTAGTTCTTGCATTTCAAAAGTTAATAGTAATCCTATGTCAAATTTATGCTAACTTATGCAATAGGCACAAGTTAGCATAAATAATTGCTCAATTTTGGGCTTAACCAAAGGTCGTTGCAAGTTTACTACGTCTGATTTTCCTCGCGGAAATTCCTCGCAAATTTGCTATCTTCGGTTTACGGTGGAAAATCCTCACGGATTTTCATGCAACAAAATCATAGCCAAATACGTTGGCGGTAATTTAAAACAAAATATGTCCAAACTTAAAACCTTAAGAGAACAACAAAATCTAACTCAAGAAGAGTTATCGGAAAAATCAGGTATTTCAGCAAGGACAATACAGCGGATTGAAACGGGAAAAGAGCCCAAGGGATTCACGCTTCGGGCTTTAGCGAAAGCATTAGAAATAGCAGAAAATGAATTGATTTATACAGAAATTAAACAAGAAAAAATTGAAGCTAATAAAATTAAAAAAGAACCCCAAGAAGTGGTTTTGATTAACTACTCTTTTCTAAAAATAATAAACCTATCTTCAATTCCATTTATTTTGATTCCGCCCTTAAATATCATCATTCCTCTTGTTCTGATGTTCATTATGAAACAAAAGAACAGTTTAACCAAACAGCTTATTTCATTACAAATACTTTGGACCATTTTAGCACCTATTGTATTTATGTTGGGGATTTTTTTGAAACTGGGAAACCAGTTTAGTTTAATCCTAATGATACTAATTGTTTTATCGAATGTTTTCATTATCATTCGAAATGCAATTGAAATAGATAAGCGTAAAAAACTTTATTACAAACTGAATTTCAATATGATATAAAGATTGTCGGGTTTTTGTCGAGTTATTGTCGTGTAGATTTTTAGCATACAGAAAATGGGTTTTTAAACTTTGTGCAAAATTATTATTTGCAGCAAAAACAAAACTCAATATGACAACAAAAATAATCTTAAGCCTTATTATTACTTGCTTGCTTTCTCCAATTTGTAAAGCACAAGCGGACAAAAATTCAGAACTTTATAAAACGATACTATCAAAAGACAGTTTGCTGTTTAATGTTGGATTCAACACTTGCGATATTAAACAGTATGAAAATTTATTAAGCGAAAACTTAAAATTTTATCACGACAAAGATGGAATTTCGGACAAAACAAAATTTCTTTACGACCTAAAAAACGGGCTATGTAAAAGTCCCGAAACACGTCAGGTAAAAAGATTTTTAGTAAAAGAAAGTACAGAGGTTTTTCCGCTTTATAGAAATGGCATTTTATATGGAGCAATTCAAAACGGAGAACATTTATTTTACGAAAGTAAAGAAAGTGAACCAGGTTCTGCAAAGTTCTCAAACATCTGGATGTTGGAAAACGGCGATTGGAAATTAACCACATCCTTAAGTTATGGACATCGGGCATATGAAGTACAAAAAACAGATAACTCTATTTTCGATAACGACAAAGACATTGAAAAATGGTTAAAATCAAACAATATCCCAACTTTAGGAATTGGTGTCATCAATGAAGGTAAACTTCAACAAATAAAAGTATATGGCGACCTTATAGATGGAGAAACCGCACCTTATAATACGATTTTCAATGTAGCTTCTTTAACGAAACCCGTAACCGCAATAGTTGCCTTGAAATTAGTCAGTTTGGGCAAATGGAACTTGGACGAGCCTATTTATAACTATTGGACTGATCCAGACGTTGCAGATGACCCAAGAAATAAAAAACTTACTACAAGGCATATTTTAAGTCATCAAACTGGATTTCCAAATTGGAGATATTCAAATAAATCAAAAAAATTGAATTTTCATTTTGAACCAGGAACACAATATCAATATTCGGGAGAAGGGCTTGAATATTTGAGAAAGGCTTTGGAAAGTAAATTTGGAAAACCTTTAAACCAATTAGCCAAGGAATTAATCTTTGACCCCTTGACAATGACCGACACGCAATATATTTGGAATGATAAGATTGACGAATCTCGATTAGCCGCTGGATATGACAACAAAGGAAATACCTATGAAACAGTTAAAAACAAAACAGCAAATGGTGCTGACGATTTATTGACAACAGTTGAAGATTATGGAAAGTTTTTGGTTAGTGTAATGAACGGTGTCGGACTTTCCGAAAAAGTATTTGAGGATATGGTTACTCATCAAGTTGCAACCAAAAACGGAAAACACTTCGGCCTCGGATTTGAAATTTATGATTTTAAAAATGGAGATTACGCATTATCACACGGTGGAGCAGACAAAGGAGTTCAAACCATTGTTTTCATATTTCCGAAAACAAAAAAAGGATTGATAATCTTCACGAATGTAAATGATGGATATAAAGTTTATGAAAAGATATTAGCTCACTACTTGGGCGAGCAAGGAAAAGAAATATTCGAAATTGAAACAGTAGAATAAAAACTACCGTCAACTACACCAGTAACCAGGTTGCATAAGACATTAATTTTATAAAAACAAGATAGATATAAGCCCTTTTAAGGGCTTTTATTTTACGATCTAATTAAGTTGCACGTTAAAATTAGGCAGCTTAAAACAGCATAAAATGTGTTTTAGTAAAAGCTTTGTAAATATACGAGTCGACCGTTGGTAACAAGCTGAAAGATTCGTTAAACCAAGAAAGATATTGATTGAATTTGATAATTTAGTATCTTTGATAAAAAGAAATTCGAAATGAATATAGAAGCTCGAAAAATAGAATTTATTCAAGAATTCTTAAAACTTCAAAGCGAAGAGACAATTTCCAAGCTTGAGAAAATATTAAAAAAGGAAAAAGATATTTCTGACGAAAGACTTTTTAGACCTATGACCATAGATGAGTTAAACAAACGAATTGACAAATCGGAATCGGATTTTAAAAACAATCGATTTAAAACAAGTTCTGAGCTTTTAACCAAATATGAATAATGAACTTTAAAATTATTTGGTCTGACTTTTCTGAAACTCAACTTGACGAAATTTATGAATATTACGAAAAGAAAGCAAGTTTAAAAGTTGCTACTAAAATTGTAACTGGAATAATTAAAGAATCTGAAAAATTAATAAAAGCATCCCTCATAGGACAAGAAGAAGAATTACTAACAGATAGGGTAATTCAATATCGCTATTTGGTTTTCAAAAATTACAAAATGATATATTCTGTTGATGAACAAAACGGATTTATAAAAATTGCTGATATTTTTGATACACGGCAAAATCCGCCGAAAATGAAACGAACAAAATAAAGCCTGATTGCCAACACCAGTAACCAGGTTGCACAAGCCGTTAATTTTATAAAAACAAGATAGTTTTAAGCCCTTTTAAGGGCTTTTATTTTACGATCTAATTAAGTTGTAAGTTAAAATTAGGCAGCTTAAAACAGCATAAAATGTGTTTTTGAAGAGCTTTTAAAAAAGAAGATGAGCCTTTTAAGCTTCCCACTCCACTTTTAGCATGTTTTTGGATGAACTTCAGATACTTTTTAAGGTTGTAGGCAATGGCAGAAAGCTGCCTATATCAAATTTTTGCTACCTTGCGCAATAGGCACGCCTCATTAGAATGAATTCTATTTTCACCAGTTACTACAAATCATTATATTTGGTTTTTCCTATAAATCATAGCAACTATAATGACAAAAAGTTTCTTTCTAAACCTATTCCTATTAGCTAGTATTAGCTTTATTCAAGCCCAAGAAAACAACAATTCAACCCTTAGTATAAAAGAGATTATGCAAGGTGATGATTTTGTAGGGCATTTACCATCAAATGCTAATTGGTCGGTGGACGGCAAAGCAATTTATTTTGATTGGAATCCAGAAAATGCTTACAGTGATTCTCTGTATGCTTACCGAGTTTCTTTAGAAAAAATTGAGAAAATTCCTTTTGACAAAGCCTATAAATTACCGTCTAATTACGGAACTTTCAACAGTACTAAGTCAAAGAAAATATATAGTAAACATGGGGATGTTTTTATAATTGACATTCCTACTTCAGAAATAACACAAATTACAAATACACAAGATAGAGAAAGCAATGTTCATTATACCAAAAATGAAACGCAAATTGCCTATGTTAGAGATAATAACATTTATACTTGGGATATAGAAACTGGCGTTACTAAACAAATAACAGATTTCAGTACAAAAAAAGAAGAGAAAGAAGACAAAAGAAGTGAAAAAGACGAATGGTTACACCAAGATCAATTAGCTTTATTTGATGTTTTACGGGAACGAAAAGAAAAAAAAGATCAGCAAGAAGTTTTTTATAAAAAAGAAAATCTTAAAAAACCACTTGCTATATACACAGATGGAAAATCTATTTACAATCAGCAAAATAGTCCAGATGGAAAATATGTAAGCTACCTAACAGTAAAACGAGAAGATAGTAAAGGGACTATTACACCGCATTATGTTACCGAATCTGGCTACACAGAAGATCAGAATACACGTTCTAAAGTTGGTGATACTCCAGACACATACGAGTTATTTATCTACGATATCGAAAACAGAAAAACCTATCCTATTGTTTTAGATAACCTAGAAGGATTGGATTACGTTCCAGAATATACTAAAGATTACCCAGATAAAGTTTATAAAAACGACAACCGAATTGGTTATATAAGTGGTCCTATTTGGAACAAAGACGGTAGTAAAGCTGTTTTAGATATTAACACCAATGATTATAAAGACCGCTGGATTGTTCTATTAAATGTAAAAGATGGAACAGTAACTAATTTAGATCATCAACATAATGCAGCATGGATTGCAGGACCTGGCATTGGCGGATATCGTGGTGGAGAGCTTGGCTGGATGCCAGATGAGAAAAGTATTTGGTTTCAATCAGAAAAGTCAGGTTATTCTCACCTTTACACTTTAAATACGGAGACTAAAAAAGCAAAAGCCCTAACTTCAGGAGGGTTTGAAATCTACGATCCTAAAATTTCAAACGATAAAAAGCATTGGTATTTTACTGCAAACAAAACTCATCCTGGCGATCGTCAATTTTACAGAATGCCTTTAAATGGCGGAAAATTAGAGCAACTAACCGATATGGTTGGTAGAAATGATGTAACGCTTTCTCCTGATGAAAAACAAATGGCTATTCTCTATTCTTATGCTAATAAACCAACAGAGTTATTTATAAAAGAAAATCCTGTTTACAGCAAAAATACAACTGCTAAGCAACTAACACATTCTACTACTGATGCTTTTAAAAAGTATAACTGGAAAGACCCAGAAGTAATTACTTTTAAGGCAAATGATGGTGCCGAAGTGCATGCCAGACTCTATAAACCAGCAGAAAGTACTAAAAATAAAGCTGCGGTTATTTTTGTTCATGGTGCTGGATATTTACAGAATGCTCATAAATGGTGGAGTTCTTATTTCCGTGAGTATATGTTTCATAATATTTTAGTAGACAATGGTTATACTGTTTTAGATATTGATTACCGCGGAAGTGCAGGATATGGCAGTAAATGGCGCACAGGTATTTACCGTCATATGGGAGGAAAAGACTTAAGCGACCAAGTAGATGGTGTAGCGTATTTGGTAAAAGAGCTTGGAATTGACAAGGAAAAAGTAGGAATCTACGGAGGTTCTTATGGTGGTTTTATTACGCTTATGGCAATGTTTAACGAAGCTGATACCTTTACTGCAGGCGCTGCAATTCGTTCTGTTGGCGATTGGGCAGCGTATAACCACGGATATACAGCTCGTATTTTAAATACTCCAACAACAGACAGTTTGGCTTATAGAAGAAGTTCTCCTATTTATTTTGCAGAGGGTTTGAAAGGAGATTTACTTATTCTTCATGGAATGGTAGACGACAATGTGCATTTTCAAGATATGGTACGTTTGTCGCAAAGATTAATTGAATTAGGAAAAACCAATTGGGATATGGCAATATATCCAGTAGAAAGACATGGTTTTGTAGAGCCTAGTAGTTGGACAGATGAATATACGAGAATCTATAACTTATTCAATAAAAGTTTACTTGGAATAAACGCGAATTAAATAGAATAAAATAATACTTCCTAACTTTTACATTTATAAAGTTAGGAAGTATTTAATCTCTATTGTTAATATCTGAGTATAAATGCGAGACCTCTTCGTTATAAGAAAAAAGACTAAATATTAACTATCATAAAATAAATAGTTTAAAGAAATAATATTACAAAAATACGTTTACATTAACTTGAACGTGAAAAAACTAAACTTTTACTTCAACTCATACCACTCTTCTACCGTTAAATTTTGACGGCGACCTTTATTTTCTGGTGCGTAGTTTTTAGCCAAATAATCTAAAATTATCGACTCTTGGTCGCCTAAATCCCATAAGTTCTGAGTTTTTTGCATCCATCTAATAGTAGTAAGCCACCCTTCTCGGGTCATACGGTTTTGAGTAACAAGTTTAGCAGAATGGCAATTCGTACAATTATTAATCACCGCTTCTAGTCCGTTTGCTGCTATAAAACCTGTTTCTGTATGAATTCCATCTTTAATTTCTATTTCTGAATTTTCTTCGAGAGAGTCAGCAACTACTTCTTCTGTAGTTATATTCGGACTTTTATCGAATAATTTGGTATCTGGAAAAAGAACTAAAAACATCAAAAAAAATCCGATTCCAAAAAAAGCAATTGTAAACAACGATAAACTTTTGGATAAAACTTTTACTTCTTGTAAAAAACGTTCTTTCTTATCCATACTAACTTACCTTTACTGCTATTCTATGACACGCATTATTTAAATACCCTTTTGGATTCCAACCTGGAAGTACCATTGGCTGACTCTTGCCATTACTATCGGTAGCTCGTGCCCATATTTCATAATAACCAACCTCTGGAAAGGAGGTTTTTGCAGAAAAGTGTTGCCAAGCAAGTCTATTTTTGGGAGCGGTAATTTCACATTCATGCCAAGTGGAACCAAAATCAATTGAATACTCCATTTTAGCAACCTCTAAATCGCCTGCCCAAGCATGACCATTAAAAGATAGTTCCTGACCAAGCTTTAACATAGCTCCTGTTTTAGGATATGTAATTAACGATTTTACAGGCATGGATTCTATAATACACATGTCTTTATCTGCTACCTTTTCTCCGGGCGCCACAGGTTTACAAGGCACACGGTATGCTTGTCCTGTCATTTTTGTGCCATCGTGTACTATATTTCGGATACTTATTCTATTAATCCACTTACCAGAAACCGACGCTGGCCAACCACCAGCAACCAAACGCAAAGGATAACCATGTGCTATTGGAATGGCTTCACCATTCATTTCAAAAGCTATTAAAGTTTCGTCCTCCAAAGCTTTTTTCATAGGGCAACCACGAGAAATTGGTTCTTTATCTGGACTTCTACTTAAATGAATGTCTGCTGCATGATATCCTATATAAACAGCATCCTCTTTAATTTCTACATCTTCCAAAACATCGCGCAATCTAACTCCAGTCCATTCAGCGCAATGCACTGCCCCTAGTCCCCACTGATTTCCTTTTGCAGGCGGATTAAACTCTTTACGCCCATTTCCGCCACACTCCAACGTGAGTTGATAAGTATATTGTTTAAACTTACTTTTTAAATCGTTTAAAGTATAGGTTTTTGTTTTTGAAACAGATTCTCCATCTATGGTAAGCGTCCAATTTTCAACATCAATATTTTCAGGAAGTAACCCATTATTCCTAATAAACATAGCTTTATTAGGCGTAATGTCATCATTCAACAAATGTGCTTTAGATTCTATGTTCCATGGCTTGTCATTCAATACCAGCATTTCTTTATCTTTTTTAAACATTGAAAAAGGATCTGGATCTTGAAGTATTAATGGTTTATATCCCTTCGGCAAATACTTTCCGTAAACAATGGAAGTTCCTGCTGCTAAAGTAGCTGAAGCTAAGATAGTTTTACTGATAAAATCTCTTCGTTGCATGAAAAATGGTTAATTAATAAGGATAAATATAGAAATTCTCATACTGTTATATTTAATTTCATGAGAAATTAACACATGTTTTCTCAAGCTAAGAAATTCATTTATATTTGCAATGAAAATTAATCCATGGAAAAATTAAAAAAGCGCTGGGGTATTACCTCTAATTTTCAGCTAACTATCATTTTTATTGTATTTGCAATAACAGGATCTACAGCTGCTAAAGTTGCTGGTCCAATTACCGAGTACATCGGTTTGCATCCAGATGCGCTTCATCCAATTTTATATTGGATTGTTAGAATCTTGTTAATCTTCCCTATTTATCAAGTATTATTGATTTTCTTTGGGTGGCTTTTCGGACAATTTGCTTTTTTCTGGAATTTTGAAAAAAAGATGTTAAACCGATTAGGAATAAAAATCTAATCATTTGAAGGAAATAAAACACATACTCGTAGGTTTTTTCTCTTTATTGCTAATTTCAGCGATATTGATTCCTTCTGCCCTAAAATTTTCTCACTTTTTTATAGCTCATAGCCATGTTGAGTGTAATGAGCATGTAAAAACACATTTTCACCAATCGGATTTTGAATGTAAGCTATTTAAGTTTCATCATACTCATCAAATAAATTTCACCCCAGAGGAAATTACGTTTACTATTCTTACACTTCCTTCTGAACAAAATTTTAATCACTACTTTCATTTAAGTGAATATCAAACTCTTCATTTTTCACTCCGTGGTCCGCCAACTGCATAAAGTATCTTAAGTTTTTTTCGACTTACAAATAAATATATTCGTTTTAAGAAATGTCAGCATAGAAGATAATGTTGCTC
>Ga0208029_1000075_pt1 | contig 70747 bp, 42 predicted proteins | sample MalvireepMed_s12_FD_184242 | JGI IMG/M metagenome (GOLD analysis project Ga0208029, IMG submission 184242) | Marine viral communities from the Global Malaspina Expedition - Malaspina viral metaG DeepMed_s12 (SPAdes) (version 2) | ecosystem: Environmental > Aquatic > Marine > Oceanic | place... | reverse complement strand
GGCGCTGTACTGAGTATGACTCAACATCTGTTTCTTCGTATCGAACCCCAAAACTGGCATTAATCGGCATATTGTTGAAATCGGTAACAAAGTCAAAAGAAAGGTAGGCAGCAGTGGTTTCTTCTGTAATACCGTCTTTTTTTACATCAGGTTCACTATAGAGAGATTGCGCTTTCACCAACTCGAGAAACTCGTCTGCACTAAACACCGGTATATATTCAAAACCTATGCCGCCAGGGCGAAAGTCATAGTCAAGTTCACTTATATCCATAGCACCATTACCTAACGCGAAATTATCGCTATAGATATTGTTGCTGTCTACTTCATACTTAGTGTGCGCAAAGCCGAAGTTAATAGCATCTAATGCACCGGCTTCCATATTCAACCATTTGCCTGATAGTTGTATTTGCTGAATATTGTTCTTAATTTCGTAGCCGCGTTCTTGATAGAGGTCTGCTTCGATATTTTCTGGCGCATACGCGCCTCCCGGTACACCCGTATCGTCATAATAGGCGATAGGCGTATCACCGCTAAAGTCAGCACTAATGTGCACCGGTGCTAAGTCGCCAAAAGGATTCTTTAAGTTTGCAATGCGCTCAGCGGGCAAGCCGCCTGGGTTAGAGTGAGACGTTGAATCGTGTAAGTCTAATTCAATGCTAAGTGCATTCGTGGCTTGCCAATCAAAGTTGGCACCGTATGAATCATTTTCTGTCTCGAAATTGTATTCCCACGCCCAAAAATTGAGTTCGTCATTCATTCGGCTTGGATTAATAATAGTGCCGTTTTCATCTGCTGCACCACTTTCTACATTATCAAACCAAAAGCTCATACGATTCATATTCCCTTGTTCATCTAAACGAGAGACAACGTAATCTAAGGTGGCTGTTAGTGTGTCTGAAGGTGCGAATTGCAATACCAACTGGCCATTGATTCGGTCGCGGTTATAGTTGGTTTCTTCTAGGTCAACGGTAGGGGTTCGCCATGTGGCAAGCGTAGGGTTTTTTGAGGTATCTATTGCACTCGTATCTGGGTTAGCTTGGCCCGGATAACCGCGCCCCCATCCTTGAGTACCAATACGATCAACGTGACTATCGCGTTCAGCATAGGAAAATGAGGCTAAAACGCCAAAGGTTTTATTTGCAAAGCTTTTGCTTACCATACCAGCAAGTTCAGGGGTGACCTCATCGCCAATAGTCACACTTGTATCCATAACTGCTTTTGCGCTCCAGGCTGCCACAAAATCATCCAATTCAAAGGGACGCGCGGTATTGATATTTATAGTGGCGCCCAAGCCACCAGAGCTCACGTGGGCTTTACCTGTTTTGTGAACTTCTACCCCAGAGACACTTTCTGCCGCTATTTCACGAAAGTTGAAACTACGAGATATACCGTTTGAAAGTAACGACGATGAATTGGGCATTTGCCGGTTATTAAGGGTAACGAGGTTAAAGCTAGGGCCAAAACCGCGCACAGTAACTTGATTACCTTCATTGTTTGTTCTGTCGATAGAAACGCCAGTAATACGTTGTAGTGATTCAGCTAGGTTAGTGTCAGGAAATTTCCCAATATCTTCTGCAGAAATAGCTTCTACCACCCCTGAAGATTCTCGTTTGATATCCATCGCTGATGCGAGTGAACCACGTATGCCCTTTACTTCAATGACTTCTACAGAATTATCTTCTTGAGCCATCACATTATGACTTAACAGAGCGCAGGCGACGGCTATGGAGACCGTACTCAACTTTTTATTGTTCATAACTATTCCTGTAACGTTTGTGTAAAGGTAATGTTAACTTTGTTTATTATTGTATGTTTAATGTATATTGTCAACAATATATTGGGGCGGGTTTTAGCTAATAGAGTTAGCCGTAGCGGGGGTAGAAGGCTAGAGTTCGCGGCTGAAACAATAAAAGCGTAAAGGCAAAAAGCTAGCCAATGGCGAGCGCGGAGTGAAGCATGTTTTTAAATGATTAATCTGGCAAAGGTAGGGAGAGTGCGAAAACCTTTCGTCTGGAAAAAATTCCAATAAGGGGACAGTGATGGAGCAAAGGAAAACACGCAGGATAAAGCAAGGGGTTTATGTAAACCGTTGACGAACATATAGATAACACGTGTGTGGTAATCTACCTTACTGCATGATTATTTGATATTTTTGCGAATAGCAGCGATGGCACCTTTAGCGTCGCCTTGTCGGAATGCGTTAACTATGTCTCTGTGTTCGTCCACTAACTTGCTTGAGGTTTTGATGCGTTGATAGTTCATACGCATTCGAATAACAATGGGATACCACAGGTTGAGTAGGCTTTCACCGCCGGCAAGTTCAACAAAGTATTCGTGAAAAGCAATGTCTGCTTTGGTCAGCTCGGTGTATTCTTCTCGCTCAAAATGCTCTTGCATATTGTCGATGAGTTTATCCATGTTGGCCAACTGTTCTTCGGTTAAATTTCCCGCCAGTTGCTTGGCTGCGTACTCTTCAATTTTCTTACGTAAATCAATACTTAACTTTTGTAATTCAGAAGGTAGTGGTGTATTTACCGACGCGCCCACATTGTTTTTACTAACCAATAAACCTTCCTTGGTTAGCTTCAATATTACATCGCGAATAGGCCCACGAGACACGTCGAATCGCTCTGCTAACTGAATTTCGTTAAGCTTAGTGTTTGGCGCTAATTCACCAGAAATGATATCTGAGCGGATAAGGTCAGCAATTTGATCACGAACAGAAAGAATTTTTGGTTTCATTAGAAACTCCAAACAGGATTGAAATACACATTTGCGAAATGTTAACGTTTTTCTTTAAATTGTCCAGTAAAAACCAAAGGATAGAAAAGTAATTAAGTTTGCTTAAGCTACTATTTTGAAAATAGCTTAAGCACTAAGTAGAGCGCCATCGCGCTTTTTCTTAAATTTTTAACAGAAACCCTTTAATCATAAGTTGAACCTTTGCGGGTGAGTCATGCCTGGCTGAGGAATAAGGGCTTCAGGTATCTCTATCTTCTTATCATCAGCACCGTCTGCAAAATTGCTTATATTGTAACTGTTGGTCGTGTTCCAATCCATCTCGACTCGTCCGTCCCCTAAAACAATGTGCCCGAGTTTTTTCCGAAACCATTCTGCTAGCTTGATGTATTCCACGGTATAGGCAACGTTTTGACGCTCAAGGGGGTCAACCCGTAAGTCATACAACGCCAAGTCTACTTTTAAGGGGTGGGCGGTTAAAGCCCACGTGATGTCATTATTGAGATAGGGGGTTACAGCAGGTTCGCGACGGTCTCTAGTACGCATTGAAAAGGCAAAATCTTTCGTGCGTAAATAAGCTCTATGCCCACTCACTAAATTCATTTCTCCTAGAATGTAGTCACGCTGGAAGGTTTCATCGTTCGCCACCATGGCTAAATCTACGCCATCTAAATAGTCGTATTCAGGCGTTTGAATATTAATATTAGCGCCAGCCATTAGGGTGGGGGCTAAATCAACATACTCCACTAAATCATCAACGACTTTTCCGGCAGGGAACCGTTCCTTATCAGAGGACACAACAATAACTGCGCCATTGAGTGACTGCTTCCAGGGGCCAAATTTCGCCATTATCCCTTGCTCGCCTAAATGCCAACCATGATCGCCCACGGTGAAAACAATCAAATATTCACGTCCCTGTTGTTCACTGTAGGCTTTAAAGGCGTCAACTGCTTGGCCGATAAGCGCATCACCAAAGGCGGTAAAGGCGTAATAGTCGCGAACAGCTTGCAGTTTGTCGGCGTCTTTCATTCCGTCAGTTTTAGATTCATTATAAATCTGTTGAAGCTGGGTGGGAAAGCTAGCCACTTCATCGGCACTAAACGCAGGTAACTGGTATTGCCTGTTTTTGAATTTATCGCGAAAAGACTTAGGGGGGAGCACGGGTGTATGAGGTAAATGGAAGCCGAGGTTCACGAAAACCGGCTTTGAGCCGTCTGGGCCCCGTACCTTTCTACCTGCCAAGGTCGTGTAGCTATTATTTGTATTCGCTAAGTGATTTTTAAATTCTTCTACTATTAAGGCATCCACTGTTTTGTCCGCAGGTTGTGGATTCACTCCCCCTAAAATTAAGCCAGTATTGATACGCGTATACGCTCGCAAAATATCAAACTCTTCTTCTACGCTGCTTTTTATTGCACGCTCTTGTGCATTTAATTCTCGGTTTGCTTTAGATAGCACATACTCTTTTTTGCTGCCGTCAGGGTAAAGGACAGTTTCGGTCGCATCTCTTCGATATAGTACGCCATCGGTTAGACCATGTGAGCCAGTGGAGTAAAGACCGCCAAACCCTTGCCGGTGCAGGTCCCGGTTGAATTCTAAAGAGAAGTCAAATATGGCGCTGGGTTGTCCCTTTTTTTCCGAAATACCGTGGTGATGCTTTCCTATAATTGCTGTGGCGTATCCCGCCTCTCTTAGGCTTTGGGAAACGGCGGGTCTGGTGAAGTCGGCTTCTTGATGCGTATGTTCCCACGCGTACTTTCCATTTCGAAAAGGGTAGCGTCCGGTATGCATCGAGGTACGCGACGGACCACAGGCGGGAGAGTTATTGTAAGCGCGGGTGAACATGACACCTTCAGCGGCCAGTTTGTCAATATTAGGCGATGAAACATAGCCTAAAGGGCTTTCGTCTGTTCCCCGAGTGGCACGGTTATAGGCTTGTATGGAATCGGGTCGATGATCGTCAGTGACAATCCACAAGATATTAGGCTGGCTATCTTGTGCAACACTATAGGTGGAGCACGCAGTGATGATGGCCATAATAGCTAACTTAAATGCAATCATTTTAATCATAGTAAACGCCTCTCTGCTTTAGGCTATTTAAGGTGTTGAATTGCTAATATCAAAGGGGGGTAGCAATACGTTAGCGAAAAAAAAGCCTCCCAAATATAGCTGCTGCTAATGGTGGGAGGCTTTAAGGATTCACTGTAATAAAAGGAGCGCAGAACGGTTACAGCTGCGCTTCGTTCATATAGACGGTTTTCTTTTCTAGATACTGCTCTAGGCCATACAGGCCATCTTCTCCGCCCATGCCACTTTTTTTCCAGCCATTGTGAAAGCCTTGGTGTTGTTCGCCAATTCCTCGGTTTACGTATACTTCGCCCACTTCCATCCCTTCAATCGCTTTGTTTATATTATTTAGCGACTTGGTATAGAGGTAGGCTGAAAGGCCATATTCACTGTCGTTGGTAAACGCAATGGCTTGCTCAATACTGGTGACTTTCGTAATAGGTAGAATAGGGCCAAAGGTTTCTTCATGCATAAGCACATTGTCTTGGGCTACATTGCCAACGAGCGTGGGCTCGAACCAATGCCCATGCTCAAACCCTTCAATCTTTGCTTCTTTGCCACCGCACAATACGGTTGCTCCTTGCTTTAACCCTTCTTCTAAAAGATGGCGAATATTGGCGATTTCACGGGCGTTCACTTTAGGGCCCATTTGAGTATCTGCTTGCATTGGGTCGCCTACCTTAATGGCTTGTACTTTAGGTATCAGCGTTTGTACAAAGGCATCGTACACATCTTCATGCACGTAAAGGCGTTCAGCACAGGTACACACTTGGCCACAGTTAGCAAAGCGGGTATCGATAAGGTCGTTAACTGCTTTTTCTAAATCAGCATCATCCATCACAATAAAAGGCGCTTTGCCTCCAAGCTCTAACATGACAGGTATCATGTTTTTACCGGCAGACTGATAGATTTTCTCGCCTGCCCGGGTGCTCCCGGTCATTGTGATAAGCTTGGTAATAGGGCTTTCACACAGGTATTGCCCCACAGTAGCTCCTGTGCCATTAACAATGTTAAGCACTCCTTCAGGCAACCCAGCTTTAATGGCCAGTTCACCTAGCATAAGCGTAGCGAGTGGCGTTTCTTCGGTAGGCTTTAACACCAATGTGTTACCGGTGATAAGGGCTGGCCCAATCTTGCGACCGGCTAACGCTAAAGGAAAATTCCATGCCGTGATTGCGACCACTACCCCTCGGGGAACCTTATGGATATAAATTTTTTCATCTTCATAATCTGACGGCAGAATATCACCACGGATTGTCAGGGCGTTGTCACAGGCATAATCAATAAAACTGGCAGTAACCGCCACTTCCATTTCTGCCACACCGATAAGCTTTCCTTGCTCTTTTACCAGTAATGGTGCGAGCGTGTCGCTATGCTCTCTAATCAGTTGGGCGAATTTCCGTAACACCGTGGCGCGTTCCCGCGCTGTTTTTTTCGCCCAAGGGCGCTGCGCTTGTTGCGCAGCATCTAAGGCGCGTTGTGCGTCTTCTTCGCACCCCATTGGAATCTCGCCTACTAACTTTCCATTACTGGGGCTAGTAATCGACATATGCTCCTGCGATGCAGAGGTGACGTATTCACCGTTAATAAAATGTTTTTTGTTATGTGGGTACATGTTTTATCTTCCCATCCAGCCGCCATCTACTAACACTGTTGCGCCATTCATGTAGTTAGATGCCTGCGAGGCTAAAAATACGGTGGGGCCAATGAAATCTTCTGGCTCACCCCATCGTCCCTGAGGAATACGCGCTAATATCGATTCAGCGCGGCTAGGGTCGTTGCGTAATGCCTCCGTATTATCGGTGGCAATGTAGCCAGGCGCAATGGCGTTAACATTGATGCCTTGTCCTGCCCATTCATTGGCAAGGGCTTTGGTTAGTTGCCCAATAGCCCCTTTACTTGCCGCATAGCCAGGTACGGTGATGCCGCCTTGAAAGGTGAGTAACGACGCAGTGAAGATGATTTTACCTTGCTGATTGGCAACCATTTGCTTGCCTATTTCTCGGCTCAGTACAAATTGCGCGTTTAAATTAACTTCGATAACAGTATCCCAGTAGTCGTCGCTATGCTCAGTGGCAGGAGCGCGCAGGATAGTGCCAGCGTTATTGACTAGAATATCAATGTTTGGATGCGCTTCTTTTACCTCGGTAATAAAACGGTACAGGTCTTTTCTGTCACTGAAATCACATTGATAGGCGCTAAATTTTTTACCCGCGGCCAATACACCTTTTTCAGTATCAGAGCCGGAAGAAGCTAGGCTTGCGGAAACGCCAATAACATCGGCGCCGGCTTGTGCTAACCCAATCGCCATAGCTTGGCCTATCCCTCGGCTACAGCCTGTTACTAATGCGGTTTTTCCTGATAAATCAAATAACGATTGCATCTTAGCTTTCCTCACTTAACGACACGAGAGCTTTCATACCCGATGGGTTTCCATCCATTGAAGCAAATGCATCACCAATATTGTCTAGTTTGCTTACCGAACTAATCAATGGGGCTAAATCGAGTGAACCATCAGCAATAAGTTGTATCGCTTGCTCAAAGTCTTCATGCTCATACACACGCGCACCTAAAAGCTCTAATTCTTTCCAAAAGAACTGAAACAGGTCCACCTGAGGTTTTTGTGAATGAATAGCAACCATACAAATACGACCACGCACAGCCGCGATATCTGTCATAACGTCTACGGCTGGTTGTACACCTGATACTTCAAACACCACATCAGCGCCTTTTCCATTGGTCGCTTTATTTATTTCGGCAACCACATCTTGGTTTATTGGGTCGACAGTATCAATACCGTTATCTTCAGAAAACTTGCGGCGGGTTTCGCTGACTTCAGAGATAATAACATTAGCGCCTTTCGCTTTAGCCACCATTGCGACAAGTTGGCCAATGGGGCCGCCACCGATAACTACAACATCTTCACCTTTGGCTACGCGAGCGCGAGATACATCGTGACACGCTACCGAGAGCGGCTCTACCAGAGCCCCCATTTTTAACGACACATTACTTGGCAGTTTGTGAAGGGTTCTTGCTTTTACTGTCCAAGAACTTTGAAAAGCCCCTGGGGTATCTATGCCCATAAACTTAAGGTTTTGACAAACATGGGAGTGGCCAGCATCGCACGCGGGACAATCTAAACAGTAGTCTAAAGGGCGAACAACGACGTGATCGCCAATAGCAACATTGTCTACGCCTTCTCCAAGTTCTGCCACCACCCCTGACATTTCGTGACCGATAATTTGCGGGGGAGATACACGGGCGTCCATCACTCCATGATAAATATGCATGTCGGTTCCGCAAATACCTACATAACCCACAGATAGGCGAACTTCGCCAGGGCCGGGAGGAACCGCAGTTCCTTGTTGGATATTAAAGGTTTTGTCACCTGCGTATTGTGCTGCAAACATAGTCAAATTCCTTACTTTATTTGATAAGGTGAAAGTTTCACGTCGTCGAAAATTACACCTGTGCCCACGGCATCGGGTGCCACTGCATTACCTTGTGGATCGAGTGAAACTGGGTGGGTTGTATAGGCGTCAATCGGGAATGAGTGGTACTCCATCATTCCTGCGTTGGGTTGTGAAGCCATCAGTGAAACATGTAGCTCTTGCATACCGTGGCTACACACCTTTAAGTTATTGATATGCGCTAGCGATGCGACTTTAAGCCAACCGGTAATGCCACCTATATTTGATGCATCGGGTTGTAAATACGCCAGTTTCGATTGTTGAATGGCATAATTAAACTCATACACGGTATGCAAATTCTCGCCCATCGCTAAGGGTATTGAGGTCGCTTGTGCTATACGCGCATAGCTTTGATAGTCGTCAGGAATGGTCGGCTCTTCGAACCAATGAATATCGTATCGCTCAATAGCTTTGGCAAAACGTATTGCATGGGCAGGGGACATAGAGTAATTGGCATCTACCATAAACTTAATATCGCTACCAATGTGCTGTCTAATGGCTGCAACACGGGCAATATCTTCTTCTATATCATCTTTACCCACCTTAATTTTTACCCCATTGAAGCCTTTATTAAGGTACCCCTCTACATGAGAAATTAACTTTTGCTCGTCAAAGTTCAGGTCGATACCGCCCGCGTAACAGGGTGTGCGATCTGAAAAGCCGCCGGCGAGGCGCCAAAGTGGTTGATTTATTCGCTTACATCGAATATCCCACAGCGCGATATCTACAGTTGAAATGGCGAAGCTAGCAAGGCCACCGCGTCCCACATAATGCAGGTGGTATTGCATTTGCTCCCAAATGGCTTCTACACAATCGGCGTCTTTATTTAGCAAGAAATTAGCTAAGTCATCGTTTACGAGACTATAAATCGCTCTTCCGCCTTTTCCCCCGGTATAGGTATAGCCAGTACCCGTCATGCCGTCACTGCACGTAATAGTGCAGGTAATGAGCTCAAAATGTGTGTGATCACCATGTTTGGCATCACTTAAGACTTCTGGCAAAGGAATGAGGTAGTAGTTGACGTTCACGTCTTTAATACTACTTGCAGGAAGCCTCGATGTGTTGATAGGGACTGCAGTCACGTTACTATCCTTTACATATAACAATATATTTGATTGTACATTGTTAACAATTAATAGCAAACTTTTATCTGCAATGGAAATGCTATTGTAAATATGAGGTGAAAAATGCACATGGACTAAAAAAGAATTTTATTGTGTGGGTGCAGCCAATAAAAGGTGCCACCGAATGGCGTGATAATTCGTTATAGCGAATAGAGTGCGCGCGGTAGGTGAAAGCGACATAAGAGATTTATTTTATACATGAGGTGTGGGGAAGCTGGGTAGATAGACTAGCTTCATAGGGGCTGAATCCGAATTTCCCCCTGCGACGTTTCATTTGCAGCGAAGCATTAATGTAAAAAATCTTATTTTGTATATATTTTATTGTTAACAATTGTTGTTTGATGGGGTAGTATGATTGTTATATAAGGTTCGCAAGTTTTAACGTGAGCTTAACAACTATAAAGATGAGTACTGATGAACACCAGACAAATTTTTGCCAATGCGATCATTGTAGCCTTAGGTGGTTTTATTTTTGGATTAGACGCCGCCCTTATATCAGGTACTGTTAAATTTATTAGCATGGAATTTGGGCTAGGAGACTTGGAAATTGGCGCGGTGGTAAGCGCGCCAGGTTTTGGCGTGCTATTCGCACTACTTGTTACAGGTCACCTATGTAATAAGTTCGGGCGCCGAACGACCTTAATTTTCATTTCCTTTTTATACCTATTCTCAGCCGTTTTCTCGGTGTTAGCATTTTCTTTTGAAACTCTTGTAGCTGCGCGCTTTATTGGGGGGCTAGCATTTACTTCGCTTTCAGTAGCGGCAATGTATATAGGGGAAGTGGCTCCTTCGAAATGGCGAGGCAAGTTGGTGTCCATGATTCAAATAAATATTGTGGTAGGGCTGTCCTGCGCTTACTTTGCTAACTACGGCATTGTGCAACTAAGTAAGTCTGATTTGGACTGGGTGCAGGTTCTAGCGATAGACACGGCAACCTGGCGTTGGATGCTTGCGGTAGAAATTGTGCCTGCCATTATATGGTTTTTCTTGCTGTTTAAAATTCCCCGGAGCCCTCGTTGGCTGGTGATGCAAGGGCGTGACAACGAAGCCCTTGCCGTGATGCAAAGCATGATGCCTGATACCCAAGCTAGTAAAGAACTCAGTGTTATTAAAGGCGCTCTTGCTGCTGAGGGGGGCAACAGTGCCACGCTGAAAGAATCCTTTAAAATTTTGTTTTCGGGACCAGCAAAAACGGCCGCGCTTGTGGGCTTTACTATTGCCGTTGTACAGCAAATTACGGGTATCAACGCCATCATGTTTTATGCCCCTACGGTGTTTGAACAGGTAGGGATAGGTTCTGATGCCGCATTCTTCCAAGCCGCCATTATCGGGCTAATTAGCTTGTTCTTTACTGCTTTAGCGATTGCCTTAATCGACAAGCTAGGCCGCAGGCCGTTAATCATCTGGGGGCTGGCATGGGCTGCATTAAGTTTGTTTGCCTGCTACCTAGGCTTTGAAAGCGCAGTATATGAAATTAATGTAGACGCCTTAGCGCAATTACATACCAGTAACGATCTTGGCGCGCTTACACGTTTAGAAGGCATTGTTTACCAAACTGACATTTCGTTTAAACATGCGCTACAGCAAACTATCGGCCTTGATTTGGCAAAAGAGTTTGAAAGTGAAATATTACAAGCCTCTACAACCATGAACAGCATGCTGGTACTGGTGGGCATCTCAAGCTTTATCGCTGCATTTCACTTCTCAATTGGCCCGGTTATGTGGGTACTATTTTCTGAAATTTTCCCTACGCGGGTTCGCGGTATCGCCATACCGGTATTTGCCTTAATCGCAAGTTTGGTGAGCTATTTAGTGCAACAGTTCTTCCCTTGGCAGCTTAGTAATATGGGGGCCGCTGATATCTTCTTGTTTTATACCATTTGTGGAGTTGTTGGCTTCCTTGTGTTGTTTAAGTTAATGCCAGAAACCAAAAATAAAACCATTGAAGAGATAGAAGCCTATTTCGCCAGTAAACAGCTAGCAAAAGGGTGACCCAAATGAGTGTAGATGTCTCAAAACATAAACGCTTGATGGCGATTGGAGAGTGTATGGTTGAACTTGTCCATACTCACGATGATAGTGTAAAGCTAGGTTTTGCCGGCGACACCCTAAATGCATTGATATACGCAAAGCGATGGAAGCCCGAAACCGAATGCGTGTTTCTTAGTGCAGTGGGTTACGATAATTTCAGTAATAAAATGATGGCGTTTTTTGAACAAAATGGGATTAATACTGAAGCCGTTGCCCGAAGCAAAAATAGAAACGTTGGCTTATACAGTATTGTCACTGACGAACGCGGCGAGCGAAACTTCGATTATTGGCGCGACCAATCTGCTGCCAAGGTTATGATGTCGCTACACAAAGTTCAATTAAAGGCGCTAGGCGCCACTGATCTGGTGTATTTTAGCGGTATTGCTTTAAGTATTTTAAGTGATGCCGACAAAGAAGAGCTTCTTGGGCTCATTCAAGCATACCGTACTAAGGGCGCCCTAGTTGCCTTCGATTCCAATTACAGGGCTTCTATGTGGAATGGCTATCAGCACGCCCAAATCTGGTTTGACAAAGCCTACCGTATTTCAGATATCGCCCTTCCAGGGTTAGATGATCACACAAGCGTTTATCACCACCAAAGTGTTGAAGAGGTGGTGGACTACTTGAATCACGTAGGCTGCAGAGAATATGTGGTTAAAGCGGGTGTCGAGGGCATGTTTGGGTATAAAGATAAACGATTAGTTCATCGACAGGCATTTAACCCCGCACCCAGCCAAGTCGATACTACAGCTGCTGGCGACTCATTTGCAGGCGTTTACTTGGCGAACCGTTTAGGCAACCACAGCATAGCATTGAGTATTCAAGCCGCTGATGCGGCTGCAAGGGAGGTTGTACAGCATACGGGCGCTATCATCAGTGCCGATGCAATAGAGCGAGTCAGAAACGATTTTCTCGCTCAACGTAGTGAAGGAGTAGCCGTTCATGAATAAAAAACTAAGTTTAGCCAGCAAACGAGCATTAGAGCGTGGGTATGACGCCCATGGCCCTGAATGGATGACAGAGTTTGACGTTACCCCTCTAAAAGGCGACTTTGCGTTTGAAGAAGGCGTAATAAGACGCGACCCTTCTTCGGTAATAAAGGTGGAGGGGGTTTATCACTGCTGGTATACCCGGGGCGAGGGTGAAACCGTGGGCTTTAATTCAAGTAACCCGAATGACAAAGTATTCCCGTGGGACTTGACCACAGTATGGCACGCCTCTTCTACTGACGGAGAAACCTGGACTGAACATGGCGTTGCTATTGATCGCGGAGACGCAGGCGACTATGACGATAGAGCCGTGTTTACCCCCGAAGTGTTAGCGCATAAGGGTAAATTCTACCTAGTCTATCAAACCGTGCAGTCACCCTATACTAACCGCCAATTTGAGCATATAGCGATAGCGGTAGCGGATAGTCCATCAGGCCCATGGCAAAAATCAAAAGCACCTATTTTATCTCCCTCACAAGATGGTGAATGGGAGGGCACACAGGACAACCGTTTTCATGTGAAATCGAAAGGCAGCTTTGATAGCCATAAGGTGCACGATCCTTGTTTGGTGGTCTTTCAAGATAAGTTTTACCTCTATTACAAAGGCGAGACCATGGGCGAGGGAATGAACATGGGAGGAAGGGAAATAAAACATGGCGTGGCTATTTCAGCGACGCCGTTTGGGCCCTACGTAAAATCTGAATACAACCCGATATCAAATAGCGGCCATGAAGTGGTGGTGTGGAACTATAGCAACGGCATAGCTTCATTGTTAACCACTGATGGACCTGAGAAAAACACTATTCAGTTTGCTGAAGACGGCATTAACTTCGACATTAAAGCGTATATAAAGGGAGCGCCCGAAGCGATTGGGCTTTATAGGGACGGCCAAAACGACATGCCCGCCCCCGGCCTGTCATGGGGTCTTTGCCATAAATATGATGCTAGCTGGAATTGGAATTATATTTGTAAGTTCACCCCGCGTAAGCAAATTTTAGATGCAGGAACGTTTCAAAACGGCGCTGGCTAAGTATGAGGTGCTATATAGGGGCTTCTCGTTAAAAAGGTGTCTAGTTAAACATGCGTTTTACGCGTAACGGCGAGAAACTGTCGGTCTAACATGAATGTTAAAAGCTGGGGGGGAGGCGAATGAACCAAATTGTCTACTGTGAGCCTTATTGCATTGAGCAAGGGGACAACTTTGAAATTCATCATGTGAAGTTTGCTGACAACGAGGCTTACGAGTGCTCGACTCATTTTCATCAGGTTCATGAGTTTATCATCTTCGAAAAAATAGAAGGCAGCTATTTCTACAGCCAAGGTGAATCTGAGTTACAAGACGCTGATATTGTTTTTACTCCAGCAGCAGAGTCCCATAATTTTGAATGCAGCCCGCGAGAAAAATCATGGTTTATTGTGCAGTTCAAGCCCGAAATATTTGAAACCCAAAACATGTCTGATGTACGCACTTTTTTTAACCAAGGTTTACATTTACGCTTGCCCAAAAAACGTATTCTCGAAATTCAGCAGCAAGTAAAGTGGCTGTATGAGAGTTATCACCACGACCCGCTTAGTCCCCGAAGTATGTCGTTGTTAAATTTGCTCATTTGCACCATTGCCGAATATGGTACTTCGGTGGAAACAAACCAGTCGTTGCCTGTTACCCGCTCGCCGCTGTATGAAAAAATGCTGCCTCTAATTAATCAATTTAAAAACAACACCACAGTAGATTTGTCTGTAGCAGAGGCGGCAGAAATGTGTCACCTGTCTCCCTGTCATTTTTCAAGGATGTTCAAGCATATCTTTAGGGTTAACTATTCTGAGTACTCAATGAAACATAAGCTTTACAGTGCAGCGCGCTTGCTAAGTCAGTCGAGCATGTCAGTCACGCAAATAGGCTATGAATTAAACTTCTCTAGCCCTTCTCATTTTATTTCTCAATTCAAGAAACATTTTTCGGTTACACCCCGCCAATACCGCACCTCGTTTTCAAGCAAAGCATGGTAGTACGGTTCCTGTTGAGTTTTAAGCAGCGTGCTTAAAACTCGACATGATCATGATACTTCTTTGCAAAATGCTGTCATTAATATCAAAACAATGTTGATAAAGTTCATCCATACCAAACGCCTTGTGGAGAGGCTTTGACGGAGGACGAATAGTGCAAAAATTTAACTGCGATAAGCGTAATTTGGCCACACTTGATCGTGGTCATGATGATGGCCTTATCAAGGGGGCTGCCCATACTGAAGCGCCAAATAAAACTACAAAATGTCCGCTATCTGGTAGCAGTATGAACAAGGTTGGACAATTTGACGACCCGTTTAGTTTACTGCGCCAAAACCACGGTGTGTTGGACATTGATGATCAAGGTGACCCCGTAAAAATGGTGTTGGGATTAAAAGAGGTTAGAAAGGCCGCGCACAATTGGACGCTGTTTCAATCTGGCGCACAACCTGGGCGAATAGTCGTGCCTTCGGAAGTGGCCATTCGAGACATACGTCAAATACCCTTTGAGGTCGACCCACCGTTACACAAAAGCTTCAGAAGGCTTTTAGAACCTTGGTTTAAAAGACCCTCTAGCCAAGCGTATCAAGATAAGCTGGTGGAGATTGTTGATGAGATGCTCAACAAGCTACTCGATGGCGACTTAAACACAGAGAAACATGGGTATTACGATGGGGTTAATGATATAGCGCTAGTACTCCAATCTCGAGCGCTTTCAGTACTGTTAAATGTTCCCATGACTGAAGCGAAAACGTGGATAAGCTGGGGTACACACGTGTTTAGAAGCGCCGATAACCCACTAGATGCAGACAAAGCGAACTTACTTTACGACTATCTTGATGCGCAAATCCAAAAGGCAAAAAGCGCACCGAGTGATGACATTTATAGTGTATTACTCAACGCCAAGATAGACGGCAAAGCGCTAAGCGATGAAGAAATTAAAGGCATTATGGTCTTAACGTTTGCGGGGGGCAGAGACACGGTGATTAACTCGCTTACCAATACGCTGGCGTATTTTTCAGATAATCCAGATGATCTTAATTTTATTCATCAACACCCTGAATACCTTAACACTGCGGTTGAAGAGTTGTTTCGCTATTTTTCACCTTTAACCCATATGGGCCGAGTAGCAACGGCATCAGGTGAAGCTGCAAACCAGACTATTCCTCATGACAGCCGTATTTCCCTATGCTGGGCATCAGCGAACCGAGATGAGACGGTTTTCGATGCGCCAAATACCCTAGATTTAACCCGCAAGGCGAACCCTCATGTGGCTTTTGGGTTTGGTGTACACAATTGTTTAGGTGCCACTCACGCAAGGGCACTGATGCGCATTTGGGTGAAAAAATTGGCCCAGCGTGTGGCGGAAATAGAGGTTGTGGAGGCCAAAGAGAATATTGAGACGTGGGGAAATGTGAAACGTAAAGTTGGCTTTCATACCTTGCTGGTACGGCTCACTAAACGTTCATAAACCGCATTGTAATAAATGTTATAGCTGGTTTTTATCGTCAGTTAATAGCGCGGTTTATTCGCGCCCACTATTAGGAGGAAACAATGATTAATGTAACCTTTACCACCGCGGATGGTGAGAAAATACAGGCACAGGGGACAGGAGGTTCGGTGATGGAGCTTGCCGTAGCGCACAACGTGCCCGGCATAGATGGAGATTGCGGCGGCGTTTGTTCTTGTGCTACCTGTCATGTGCATGTGGCACAAGAAGACATGGTTAGAGTCGGCTACGCCAATGACATTGAAAAAGACATGTTAGAACTTTCCGACGACGTATCAGAGACAAGCCGCTTGTGTTGCCAAATAGCGTTATCAAAGGATATTGATGGGCTTAGTGTTACCGTGGTTAGGGAGTAGGTTATGCACGTTTTAGAGGCCGCGGAGAGCATCCAGCAAAATACGGCCGATAGACATACCATGAACGAGGCGGAGAATGCAAAAGAAGCGGAGAATTTAAGAAAGAATCAACCGGCCTGCGTTATTGTTGGTGCAAGTCACGCGGGAGTCAATTGCGCGTTTGAATTACGTAAACAGGGGTTTGAAGGGCAAATAGTGGTCATTGATACCGATAAGCACTTGCCCTACCATCGCCCGCCACTGTCAAAGGCATACTTAAATACGCCGGTAAATGAGCCACCCCCAAAGCTTAAGTCGGAACAAGCCTATGCGAACGCTAACATAACCTTGATGCTAGGCGTTAAAGTGACAGGCATTAATACTCAACATAAGGTGGTGGATACGCAATCCGTTGACGCCCCATTTACAAGGCTGGTGTTGGCCTACACTCACTTAGTGTTAGCTACGGGGGCAAGCCCCATTATTCCGCCAATCAATGGCCTAAAAGAATGCATTAGCGCAGCTAAAGCAAAGCCGTTAAACAACATATTGGTAATGCGTAACGCCGATGACGCTATCGCCTTAAAAGCATTCATTAACCAAGTAAATAAGCCAATATCAGCATTTCACGCTTTGGTTGTGGGGGCGGGTTACATTGGCTTAGAAGCCGCGGCATCACTTCGAAAACTAGGGGGTAAGGTTACGGTTATCGAGCGAGAGCATCGGCCGCTTGCCAGAGTAGCGAGCGAAGAGGTATCGCAGTTTGTTAGTGCCTTACATAGCAACCACGGGGTAAAGCTCATTTGCAATGATAGTGTGACAGCGCTTTTACGTACGCCCACCGCGGAAACAGACAATGGGCAAACAAATAACGCAAGCTATCAGGTGCTATGCGAAAGCGGTGCGCATTATCATGCTGATTGCCTGCTTATTGGGGTGGGTGTCACCGTAAACAACGACCTTGCCCAAAGTGCGGGTTTGCAGTTAGATAAGAGCGGTATTCGCGTAGATGGAAGGATGCAAACCAGTAATCCACATATTTGGGCTATTGGCGATTGCACGGTATTTGCTCACCAAGAGTACGGCGATAATACCCATATAGAGTCGGTACAAAATGCGTTAGAGCAAGCTAAAGTGGCCGCGCAATGTATTGCCGTCGTCAATAAGAAAAATAGCCAATCAACTGCAGGAAGTGCCTTAGCTGGGATGCCTTGTACGCCAGGACCTTCTAACAACGAGGCTTTTAGCGTGAAAGCCGCTATATACAAGGCTATTCCATGGTTTTGGTCAGATCAATTTAATAGTAAATTGCAAATAGCGGGCTTAACTATAGATACCGACAAAACCGTTGTGCGTGTTGAGTCTGAAAGCGTACGCTCTATCTGGCATTTTAATGGCAATGTATTGCGCTGCGTTGAGGCAATCAATTCGCCGAAAGCCTACGTGCTAGGCAGCAAATGGATTGCCCAGCAGAGGGTGATTGATAAAGCGCAATTAGCCGATGCCTCGGTAAGTTTAACCTCACTTAGTACCTCCTAGTTTCTACCTAAAAATAAATCTAAACGACGTATCTTATGTTCAACACTAAAGCGTTAATGAATTATTTATTTTGTTGTTGTATATTGTAAATTGTAGACAATAAAATATATTTTTAGTGCACAGTAAACAAAGACTTGGCAGCCGTATTGGGTTTGTCATTAAGAAGGACGGTAAAATCGATGGGACAAAAATTAGTACCGGCGGCAGCCATTATTTGCGGTGTGATTGTATTGGGGGGGTGTGGTTCAAAACACGCCGTACCTTTTCCACCAAAAGATGCTTCAGCAGAAGAAGCGTCAGCAAACGAAGTCTCAGCAAATAAAACGTTCGTGGTGACACCGCCAAGCCCCCTAGAATTTGTTGTCGATATTAAAAAACTTGGGCCTAAGCGCATCACCTTTGTGGTGGATAATCCAAAATCCTACGCCAGCCTGTCACTTTATCAAGAGGGCGAAATACTAGCTGATAATCTCAATGTATCAAAGCAAGGACGCCAAGCGATTAGCGCAATGGTCGACTTTGGTCGAATCGGTGAAATTACGCTGAATCTGCGTACATTAAATGCGCCTTTAAAGATAATTTCCTGGCGTATTGAAGATACACCTTTTGATGCGCTTCCTCGGTTTATAGATAGTACGGAAGCGGCAGGCATAGAAAAAGTGGCGTCATTAAAATATGGCGGGCCTAGCGTTGCCGATATTGACCAAGATGGCGATTACGATTTTGTCGTAAATAATCACAACGCTGAGACGAGTAAAGTCTACATCAATAACAAAGACGGCACAGTGACTAAGTACCCAACGGCACTCTCTCGCTGGTTTATGCAGGATCTACACGGCACTGCGTTAGGCGATTATGACAGAGATGGCGATTTAGATTTATTTTTAAGCCGCGGCGGTGGTAACGGAAATAATCCTTCGGTGTCTTATTTTTATCTCAACGATGCAATGAATCTCGTTCGCTTTACCGGCGATGCCGGTATTAATAAGGGGGGACGAGGTCGCGGGTCTCGATGGATAGATATGGATCTGGACGGCGATCTTGATTTATTTATTATGAATGAAACCAGCTTAGTGAAAAAATCGCCCCAGCACCTGTTTTTTGAAAATGTGGGTAAGGGCAGGTTTAATCAACGCAGGGTCAGTGGGCTCGAAGATATTCGGGCATCTCGTACGCTGGTCACTGACTTTAACCGCGATGGTATAGACGACATTGTTATGTATAGCCCCCTGTCGCTTTGGCAAGGCAATGGCGACTTCACCTTTACTAACGTTTCCTCAATGCTACCTACTTCACTTGCCGATACACGTGGGGTTATGGGGATTACCGACATAGACATTGATAACGATGGCGATTTAGACCTGTATTTAGCACGGGGCAAAAAGTTTGAACATGGGTTTGGTGAAAACCCGTCTGTCGATGTTGACCCAGTAGAAAATACCTTTTCAATTAAAACCCGCGGGTACAAAGGGGTTGATGCATTTAGCTTTACAGCACACGGTGACATTCAACTCACCAATTATTACTTTTTAGGGCAGTCAGGCTTTAGAGGTAAAGACTACCCTTTATTTCTTGGTAGTGATAAGCAGCCTCACGTTGTTCCTTCGGGAGGAGATTTCACCTTCAATGCATCTATGGCTCAGGGATGGCCGGCTATGCGGAAGGAAAACGGGGTGTATTTCGGCGTTACCGAAGAAGGCAAGTGGAAAGCCGAACTAGTAAGAAATGGCAATATCTTTTGGTCCTATTTCTTTACTTTAAAGGGCGTTGAGAATGCCGACACTGCGTTTGTACCAGAGAATCGCAATGAAGATGACGTACTACTTGAGAACCGGGCGGGGCAATTTGTTGATGTTTCTTCGCAATGGCGAATCCCCAAGGGGGGAAATGCACTGGGCGTGACCACAGGGGATTTTAATAACGACGGCTTCCAGGATTTATTTGTTTACCGCTGGGGACGTGTGGATAAACGTATTGCAGACAGTATGCTTATTAATACAGGCGTAAAACCTAACGCCAGCTCAAATCACGGTATGTTGCCTTCAGCGCAAGCGAATAGTGCGGGGCAAGGTGCTAGTGAGCACCCACGCTACTTTGAACTGACCACAATGCATGGTGCAAGTGATCACGGTGGGCCAGGTTTTGGCGATATGGGACAAGCCTTCGATTTCAATTTTGATGGGCGCGTCGATTTACTCTCTGGCAGTGAACACGGCTATTGGAATTTGTATACCAATGCGTCTTATAACGCCGCTAACTATACGCTGATTAACGTAGGCTACTCCCCCGATGAACACGTTGATGCTTTAGGGGCGCATATTGAACTAGAAACTGCCGAAGGCAAACAGTTTCGCCGCGTGGGCTCCGCGGGGGAGATCTTCTCCCAGAGCTTTTTAAATATCGCGCACTTCGGTTTGGGGGCGTCTAACGGTATTGAAAAGGTGACGGTGCGCTGGCGAAACGGTGAAACCTTTGAGCTCGTGCGCCCAGATCATAATAGGTTACTTAATGTAGGTGTTAAAAAGCCAGCGCAATCTTCTGTCCATCCAATAGTGGAGCAACGCAAGACAAGCAGTGAAAAAAGCGAAAACCTGCATGGGCCTTCTATCCGCATTACACAAAAAAGTGAACTTGCAGAAAAAGGCATCAAAATTGGCGAGCCTCTTCACATCACAGCGCAATACCATGCGGGTGGTACACATCGAGTTGTGGCAGCGGATGAGGGCGGTGTGCAATTTTGGCTGCGCCATCAAACCCCGAGTAACGTTCCGGTAGGAGATCGCGTGGTTGTTGACGCGACGGCGCTGTATAGCGCCAATGGGCAAGCAAGTGTAACTATTCCAACCGCCGGTTTAACGCCTACTGCCGACTTACCTGAAGGCCACTATTACACCTTGCGCGCAATATTCACCTCAAGTGACGGCAAGATGTACGAAGACGTAATAGGTGTCGTCACGCTTTATTAATCGTGACTGAATTTCGCATTAAATTATCAAGAAGGAAAACAGCTTTGCTAGGACAAAACCGTTGGACATATGAAATTGATGAGACATGGGGGGAGTGTGACGCAGGCAAACCTAAACCTGAAAATGCCCATGCGCTAGCTTTTTTGGGCGACAGATTACTACTGGTTACCGACCACACAGATCACAATGTGATTGAGTATAACGATAAAGGTAAAGTGATTGACGCCTGGGGAAAGCAATGGCCCGGCGCTCATGGTATTAAGGTAGTCAGTGAGGGCGACGAACCTGCCATTTTTATTGTTGATAGCGGTTGGGTGGTCAACCCCAACTGGGATGGGCAAAGTTACGATAAATGGGACTCGCCCTATAACAAAATGCTTCGACAAGCAGGCTCTATCGCGAAATTAGATGCGCACGGTAAAGTGCTGTTTTCTATTGGACACCCGCAAACTGTGGCGGCTTATAGTGACGATATGCCTTATAACCCTACTGATATTGCAGTGAGCGAAAACGGCGATTTATATGTTGTAGACGGTTACGGTAGTGATTATATATTGCAATACGATAGGCAGGGGCGCTTTGTTCGAAAGTTTGGCAACGGCAATATTAATAGTGCTGAAAACATTAATAATGGCCATGGTGTTACCTTTGATTATCGCGGCGAAGAACCTTTGCTATTAGTGAGCTCCCGCGCCGATCATTGTTTAAAATGGTACACCCTTGAAGGGGAGTATGTGCGAACATTGCATGTCCCGGGCGCCTTTATTCATGCGCCAATTTTTAATGACCACCATATGATTGCCACTGTGTGTTGGACCGGCCATCCTTCTACACCAGAAGATAATTCGGGCGTCATCTGTATTTTTGATGAAAATGACACGCTGGTTTCGGTATTAGGCGGCGAGCTACCAAAAGAGGGGGAGCTTGTACAAAGTGACAAAAAGCATTTTTATCATTGTCACGGTCTCGAGCAAGATAAAGAGGGCAACCTATATTTAGCGCAGTGGAAGGCAAACGGCCTTCATCCAATGCGTTTAAAAAAGCGCTAGAAGATGCAATAGCCAGTTAATGGAATAACTGGCTATTGAGTAACGTGAAAGTGTTTATGAAACGCACAGGGGAGCAATGTCGGGCCAAGACAAGATAGCCGAGTCTTCAAGCTTTTCCAGCGGTCGATACTTTAGCGAATTCTCCTTAAACGGCTTGGCGGACTCTGCGCAATAGGCCGCAATCATTACCCAGCGTGGATCTTTAGATTTATTTTGATTTGATTTGTGTAATAAATTGCAATGGAAAAACAGGGTGTCGCCGGGTTCAAGTTCAACATTTACCAGTTCTAAATACTTGAGTGCTTCATCAACAAATGTCATGTCAGCCCCTTTTTGATCGCCCGTTTTGGCGTGGTTTATTCGGCCAATATGATGTGAACCTTTCAGCACCTGTAGACACCCGTTTTCCACAGTAGCGCGGTTTATAGCAATCATGCAGCTCACTAGCTTAGGGTACAAATGGTAGTTATCTGTTGCCCAGTACCCGTAATCCTGATGCCATTCCCATGCCCCACCTACAAAAGGTTCCTTCATCATTATTTTTGTGGTGGTGTGAAATACGGGTTCTTGCAATATGTCTTCTACGGCATCGGCTAAACGCTTGCCACGAGAAAACATTGAATAAAAGTCGTCGCCCAATTCTTGCCACAAACACACCTTACTGACCGTACCCGACGCATCTTTTTTGTCCCAAGCACTCTGGTAAAGGTTGTCATCATTTAACGCTTTGTCTTGCAGCTTGTTGATTTCACTTTCGTTGTAGTAACCCCGTGCTATGACATAACCATCACGATGAAAATCTGCAATTTGCTTGGCGGTTAAACCTAGTTTCGAGTTTGATTCGCTCATTTTTTCACCCCACTTATTGTGCTTCATTGAGTTGTTAACTTCATGTTTAATGTTGACAATAATGGACAAAATTTGCGTTAATGCAATGTGAAATTCATATAAATATATGTCTTTCATATATGAATAACCTAGCCCTCGACAATGTCTAGGCTAACCGTGGAAAATTTTTTTTTCATTTACTAGTAAACAAACCTTCGAGAGAATGCTGTGGAAAAAACCAAGTATGCCGTTCCCGCATTAGATAAATGCTTTGAAATTATGGAGTTTTTGGCGCAATCGGGTAAAGCCTGCACGCAGTCTGAAATTGCCAAGGGCATTAATAAAGGGACAAATCAAATTTATCGAATTTTAGTTAATTTAACCGCTAATGGTTACTTAAACCGAAACGAATCTAATGGAAAATATGGGCTGTCGTTTAAGTTATACAACCTTTCCCGATCTATCTCGCCCTTAGAAGAAATACGAAAACAAGCGCTACCATTAATGGAAGAACTTGCTGTTCGCGGTAAATTGTCTTGCCAGTTATTCGTGTTATACCAAAGTCAAACCATGGTATTGGTGCAGGCTCGAAGCCCATACAGTGTGTCACTCAATTACGCCGAGGGGAGCCTGTTTTCTAGCTACGCTTCTAATCCTGGGAATCTATTACTTGCACATAGCCATAAAGATGTGCAGCAAATGATCTTAAGCGAGGTGCCAGACTGGCAAAAATTAACCAGCCAAGAGAAACGCACATTTAACGATAAACTCGCTTCTATTGCCAAAGCCAAGCAATTAGAAGCGCCAAGCCAGCATTTGTTGGGCATTAGGGAGTCAATATGTTTGGTAGGACAGCACGAGGGCAAACAGATTGCAGCGTTAATGGTTAGCCACCTTAGCCATGTAAATAACCCTGGCGATAAGGGGGAAAATCTTGCGCTACTGCAACAAACTGCGCGGCAACTAACCAACAATTTAGGCTTATAAAGAGCGTGCAAATTTTAATCTCACGCTCTTTGAGACACCCACAGCGCGCGTGCCTATGTTTGCTGCTAGGTAAGATGCCGAGCTACTTTATATTTTTGCGTATGGCCGCAATGGCTTGCTTAACATCCCCTAATTTAAAGGCTTGAACAATATCGCGGTGCTCTTCTACCAGTTTGGTAGAAGTTTTAATACGCTGATAGTTCATGCGCATTCTAATGACGATGGGGTACCATAGATTAAAGAGGTTTTCGCCACCTGCCAGTTCAATAAAGTACTGATGAAACGCTATATCTGCCTTGGTAAGTTCCGTATATTCCTGCTTCTCAAAATGTTCTTGCATGTTATCTATCAGAATATCCATATGTGCGACTTGTTCCATGGTTGCTTTGCCTACCACTTCTTTTACCGCAAACTCTTCGATTTTCTTTCTCAATTCAATGCTAAGTTTTTGTAATTCTGATGAAAGCGGGCTATTTACCGATGCACCTACATTACTTTTACTTACCAACAGGCCTTCTTTTGTAAGCTTTAATATAACGTCTCTTATTGGGCCTCTGGATACTTCAAAGCGTTCGGCCAATTGTATTTCGTTCAGTTTGGTGTTGGGGGCTAATTCGCCCGAGATAATATCTGAACGCAGAACGTCTGCGATTTGGTCCCGAACGGAGAAAATCTTGTTTTTCATAGACCTTATTCATAAATAAAAATAAAAGAGTAATGGTAAATTGTTAACTTTATTTTGTGTAATGTCCAGTTAATATAGTGTGTAGTTAACGTAAAACGAGCACATACAAGAAAATAAGGTTATATTTGTAAAAAGATTTCTTGTTTATATTGTTAACAGTTTAATGTTTAACTTTATGCGGGTATACTTCTTTTAAATTGTTAACAAAGTGTGAGTTACCAAAATGAAAAAAACAGCAATAGCCTTGGCGCTTTCTGTCATCCTTATGGGGTGTCAAAAGTCGGAAGAGGGTCATACAAGTAACGCAAAAACGCCTGACTCAATTGAAGCTAAATCTGCATTAGGCAGCGAGCATCCACTTATTCAGCTATCAGAAGATGAAGCAGCGTCTCAGATAGAACGGGTGAATGCCGAGGTCGATTTTATCGGTGGCGGTTTAAAAGTTACCTTTTTGGCGAAAGAAAACCCTAATTCAGGTATTAATTTAAGCCCCAGTGAGCCTTGGGATTTAAGCGAATTTGATGACTTTAACTTAGCCATGGATATTAAAAATCCTGGCCCACATTCTGTGCAGCTGTTTTTGAATATTACGGATATAGACGGTGCTACCTATACGCGAAGCGTAGCGGTTCCGGTAGGCGAAAAGACAACCTATTACGCCAAAATGCGTGGGCACGATTTAGCTACGCCGGATGGCAACGTAAACCAAGAGCTTAACTTTTTATCGGGTCTGCGTTCTAACCCAGAGACGTGGGAGTCGGACGAGGTGCAGTTTATTTCCATGTGGGGAAAGAAAAACCTCAACCTAAAAGGCATTACTCAAATAAATCTATCTATACAAAGTGCGCTGTTTGATAAGACCATAGAGCTTAGCAATATTCGTTTGCGCCCAAATCCCGAGATGGATACTGAGTTTCTCACCAACATAGTCGATAAATATGGCCAAAACGCTACGGTAGAGTTCCCAGGTAAAATACACTCACAAGAAGAGCTTATTGCAGCCAGAGAAGCTGAAGCGAAAAAGCTTGATAATAAACTGATGCCCGATCGCTCTCGTTTTGGTGGGTATAAAAACGGGCCAAAGTTAGAAGCAACAGGGTATTTTAGAACCGAAAAGGTTGATGGGAAATGGGCGTTGGTAGACCCCGAAGGCTACCTTTACTTTGCTACAGGTTTAGACATTATTAGGTTGTCAAATACCTCTACTATGACAGGGTATGGCTTTGATGACGCCCTCGTTAATTTAGGGGGAGATGGCGTAACGCCTGAAGATTCTAAAGGGCTAAATCGTGTAAACGAGGCCGCTGTACCCAGCCGCCACGTGGTATCAGACGTTAGGGTTAACATGTTCAATTGGTTACCAAGCTACGATGAGCCTTTAGGTAAATGGTTTGGATACCGTGGGAGCGCGCATTCAGGGCCGGTTAAAAAAGGCGAAACCTTTAGCTTTTACGCCGCCAACCTAGAGCGTAAGTACGGGGCCGAAGACCCCCTAGAAGCATGGGAGCAAGTAACGCTTAAACGCATGAAATATTGGGGTTTTAGCTCGCTAGGAAATTGGACTGACCCACGTTTTTATCAAAACAATCAAGTGCCATATTTTGCCAACGGCTGGATTATTGGCGACTTTAAAACCGTATCAAGTGGTAATGACTTCTGGTCGCCGCTGCCTGACGTATTCGACCCAGAATTTGCGCGCAGAGCCGAAGTGACTGCCGCTAACGTGGCAGAACAGGTAAAAGATAACCCGTGGTGTGTGGGTGTATTTATTGACAACGAAAAGAGCTTTGGACGTAGTGAAAGTAACGAAGCCCGTTACGGCATTGTCATTAATACTTTAACCCGCGACGGTAGCGAGGTGCCAACCAAAGCGGCATTCACCCATTTAATGAAGAGTAAGTACGAGAATATTGCCGCGTTAAATGAAGCGTGGGATACGGATATCGCCTCTTGGGAAGCCTTTGATGCAGGCATAGACTCTCGTATTCGAAACGATGCCCAATTGGCTGATTATAGCGATATGCTGTATCTCTATGGGGAAAAGTACTTCAGTATTGTTAATGCTGCCTTAGATAAGCACATGCCAAATCACATGTATCTAGGTGCGCGCTTCCCTAGTTGGGGTAAGCCTATGGAAATCGTTAAGGCCGCCGCGAAGCACGTAGATGTTATGTCGTACAATGTATACAAAGAAGGCATTCACCCGAAATCGTGGGCATTTCTTGAAGACATAGATATGCCAAGCATTATTGGCGAATTCCATATGGGCGCCCGGGACAATGGCTTGTTTCACCCGGGTTTAATTCAGGCCGCCACCCAAGAAGACCGTGCCCAAATGTACAAAGACTACATGCACTCAGTAGTAGACAATCCGTATTTTGTCGGCGCCCATTGGTTTCAGTACATGGACTCACCCATTACCGGGCGAGCTTACGATGGCGAAAATTACAACGTGGGGTTTGTTAACGTTACCGACACGCCTTACGCGCCTATGATAAAAGCAGCCCAGGAAATTAATAGCGAAATGTATCCGCGCAGATTTAAGTAATATGCTGCTTAGCCAAAAAGCGTTAAAGAAATGGGGTCAGAGTACTTTTTCGATGAAATGGATACGTTTATTGAAATATACTCTGCCCTCATTGGATACACCCCTCTGTCAATCAATAATCTTTGCGCATTAGCTTTTTTTGATAGGCGAGAGGCGTTTCTGAAAACCACTTTTTAAACGCATGAGTGAAAGAAGATTGTTCTTGAAAGCCAAGTAAATCGGCGGTATCAGCAATAGAGTGAGTTCTCAGCAAATCATCCAGACGGGCTTTTCGCTCTTCTGTAAGTAGCTGCTGGAAGTGAGTGCCGTGTACTTTAAGCTTTCGCTGTAATGTGCGAGGGCTGATATAAAGGGCTTTTGCTATTCGTTGCTGATTGCAGTCTTTTAGTGTGGTGTGCGCTTGCAATAACGCAATAACCCTATCTTTAATTTCTTCATGCCCTTCGCATTCGAGAAGCTCGTTTTCTGACACTTGCATAAGCGCTCTGAACACGGCTTTGTTTTCGCTGGAAAAGGGGATGTGTAGTAAATCTTGAGGGAAAATAATTGCATTTGCATTTGCGCTGCCTATCACCTCACATTTAAACCACGCCTCAAGCTTAGCTTTTTCATCCGCGTTCAACGGAAAGGCAAAGGTAATTGTGTCGGCCTTACATGCCTTTCCTATAATTTTAGAAACCGTGGCAACCCAGGCAGTGGTATTGCGCAATATCATCTGTTTGCCATCATCACTTTTTGCTATCCACTCAATGCGGGTACATGACTTGTCTTGTTGAACTTTCGTCATGCCAATATCCGCCACTAGTGCGTCAAACCGAATGAGGGCGTTGATTGCCTGCGATAAGTTTTCACAGCTTTCTACCAGATAACCTAACACGCCATAATCTTTCGGCTGTATATGCTGCCCTAGCTCAAATCCAAATAAGCTGTTCTGGGTAAGTTTTGCGCCCATATTCAGCAATGAAATGTATTCGCTCATAGATACACGGGACTGTGCGATATCAGGAAGTTTACTGTTAGATGAGGCTAGCAATTGGCGCTCGTCGAAACCCAAACTGAATAAATAACTAAGTATGCTATGCGCATAGGCTGTAGAAACGGAGGGCATATGATTGTCGCAAAATAACAAAAACACTGTCGTATTAGCGCAAGATAACCAGCCAATGTCAATTTATGCTAAGAAAAGTAAATATCTAAATAAATAACAGGGCCGATATCAATGGTTAAGGTCTATTACCAAAAACTGATAAAAGCATATCCCTATGAACTGTGTAGTGTATTACTCGATCACCATAATTTGAGAGACTTTTTCAATGCGACATTTAAGGTGGTGAAAAAGGCGGACATAGGAGAGCCCCAAGGAGGGAAGGGGTGCGTAAGAGAAGTCACTATTCTTGGTATTCGCTTTTGTGAAAAAATCATTAAAGCAGATGAGAAAGGCATTCACTATTGCGTGATAGATGACTTTCCCGTGAAGGCGCATGCGGGTCATATTCGCTTTCATCGTGAAGGTAACCACACGCTAGTTGCATACTCTATTTCTTGCCTAGCACCTTGGTTTATACCAAACCGTTTATTGCAGCGTGTATTGCAAAATGATGTAGAGCAGTGCCTCCATAAATTAGGAGAGCGCTTTGATCCCCGTTGAGCTTATTTTACTTGGGCTAAGCCCTGTTTTCTTTCTTTGCATTGGGATTGAATTTAACAAGGCAAGGCAGTATTACAATGTGAAGGACAGTATTAACAATGCCTTTTTAGCCTTGCTACATCAAGGCTCAGATGCATTGGTGTTATTTTTGATGATGCCCGTATTTAATTGGCTGCACCAATTTTCGCTGTTTACTATAGAGCCTACTGCCCTATCCGTTATCGGTGGTTTTATTCTGCAAGACTTTTTGTATTATTGGTTTCACCGCGCCTCCCACAACGTACATTGGTTTTGGTTAGCGCATGTAGTGCATCACAGTTCTTCACGAATGAATTTTACTACTGCGTTTAGGCAAAGCATTTTATACCCCTTCGTTGGGATGTGGCTCTTTTGGGTGCCTATGATTTTAATAGGCTTTACGCCAAGTTTGGTCTTTGCCATTGTGGCAATTAATTTGGCCTATCAATTTTTTGTTCACACTCAAACAATCGGAAGACTAGGCTGGGTTGAGCACATTTTTAATACGCCGGTGCACCATCGCATTCACCACGCCACAAACGCCCCGTACATTGACAAAAATTACGGCGGTGTCCTTATCATTTGGGACAAACTATTCGGCACTTTTGTTGAGGAAGACAAAGCTATTACCATCAAATACGGCATTATTGGTACGCTCCCTGACGATAACCCATTGAGCGCGAATTTCAGTCAAGTAGGTGTTCTACTGACTCAGCTTAAACAAACAAAAGGAGTAAAAGCGAAGCTGCGCAAGCTTTTTAGCTACCCTGGGGTATAGAAACAGTCAAAAGAGGGTCAGAGTACTTTTACCCTTAAACAATAAAACCGGTCGAACTGTACTCTCGAAATGTACTCTGACCCCATTATTGACGATCTCTGCTAGCCTTGTTTAGCTGTAATATAACGCTCTACTTTGGCCTCTAATACCGCTAGCGGTTTAGAACCGTCCGATAAAACAATATCGTGAAAATCCCGAATATCAAACCTGTCGCCGAGACTTGCTTCGGCATGTCTACGAAGCGCCCAAATTTTTTCGTCACCTATACGATAGGCAAGAGCTTGAGCCGGTATGCTGGTTGAATAGCGCAATGTCTCAGACGCAATTTCTGTCTTTGACTGAATAGCGTATCTCCCCATGTATTCACGAGCCTCTTCCAGTGACCAACCGAGCGCATTCATGCCAGTGTCGACAACAAGGCGTGCTGCCAGAAATATTTCCCCGATGTAACGGCCGTATAATTCTTCAGGTGTCTCATATAGGCCCATTTCTTCTGCCAGGCCGGCTGCGTATTCTGCCCAACCTTCGGTAAAAGCATTATCTAGAGAATTCTGGCGAAATTTCTGCAGTGCTTTATTTTCTGCCTGTGTAGCAATGTGAAAATGGTGACCGGGTAACAGTTCGTGATATATAAGCCCCCCCGCCCATACCATGCTCCGCTCTGACAAGTTCGAAGCGTTGTAATAATAATAGCCCACAGGGTCTGCTGCGCTGGGTTCACCATAATAGCCATAAGTCATCCCAGCTTCGGCAGCCAGCGGAAGGCGTTTAACCCCATATGGCGCTTTTGGTAATGCGTTAAAATATTCTCCCAACATCGGCTCAATTCGATGTATGTATGCTAAGTATCTCTTTTCAACATCTTCGGCGTCAGCTGCGATAAATCTGGGGTCGGTTTTTAGCTGCTGCAAGAATTCTTGGGGTGTTCCTTCAAACCCAAGTTGCACTCGAATGGCTTTCATGCGCTTCGAGATGTCCTTTACCGCTGCTTTTCCACGTTGATGTATTTCTTCTGGAGAAAGATTAAGTGTGGTGCTCTTTCTGATCAGCCTTTTGTACACATCAAGCCCATTCGGATATTGAGCGAGGCCAACACTTTCAGGTGCACTCGCTTCGTATTCTTCTCCCAAAGCAGCCAATAGCTTGTCGAAACCGCCCACGATGCGAGTTTCAATTAACAAATCCAGCGCCTTATTGAGCCGTGTTCTCTCATCCATGGAAAGCCCATCCTGTCGCGCTTCATCGACCCTGATTGTCTCAGGTAACTCACGTTGCATACCTTCCCACATCTGCCTGGTGGAAGGTAAGGCTGGCTTTGGTAAATAAATACCGCGTTCAATCTGCCCTTCAACCTTAGTAACAAGCTGGTCAATCAAATCTGCGAGTTCACCTACCAGTTTCAGATAATGCTGTGCTTCAGATTCGCTGTTGAGGGGTTGCACTGCTAAGGCTTGCTGTCCGGCTCGAAACAAAAAGGGTGCTTGGTAGGTTGTTATGTCAAACACCAGCCAATAATCGTCATCATTAGCACCATCGTCCTGATTTTCGAAGGCCAGTATTTCGTAAGTGATCAAATCATCACCCGACAAGGCCTGTTTGTTGATTTCTTCCAATCTTGCACGGTACTTTTGACTCTGTAGCAATTCCTTACGGTACTCCTGCAAGGTCAGGTCCTCGAACCTGTTTATAGGAAACCCTTCCTGTAACCGGTAGTAAGTATATTGCGCTAGATAATCGGCCCACACGTCGTCTGCTAGGGTGCGTAAAGCTTTGGATGCTTGCAGCTTATCTGAGTCTGTTATCTTAACTTCGGTAGAGAGAGGCTCAAGGCCTACTTGCTTTTGAGCGCAGGCGCCGAGAAAAAGCGATACTAATAGGGCGAAACCAAAAAATTTATGGCGATGGATGTTCATGGGGGGCTCCATTTTCGGGGTTAATGTGTAGAGCTTCGTCGGAATATTGAACTGACGGCCCTTATTGTTAATTACCGCTTTTGGGCGGTAATACTCCCTGAAAACTGCTATGGAAAATGCCCAAATACCGAGTATAGAAACAAATAACGCTATTTGCTAGGCACTGCCTAACAGCGGTCTTTTGCCTACGTTATTTTTGTTTAAATGATTTATTTAAAAATTCTATATGGCGGGTTGGCCTGCAACCAGTACGTGTAAATAAAATATTGGCGAAGGCGTTAGGCGAATGAATGGCTGTAAATGAAAAGAGGGTCAGAGTACTTTTACCCTTAAACAATAAAACCGGTCGAAATGTACTCTCGAAATGTACTCTGACCCCATTATTTTTACTCTGACCCCATTGGTTGTTAATCGGTGGTATACCGTTTATTGGCGGTTAAATTTTTTAAGATCACTTCTTCGCCATTTCGCCATCTTACGGTAGCTGAAGTGATATGCGTGTCGTTACCTAAGCCAAAATGGACAATGTCCATCAAGCTTTGGGAGTGCACTTCACCTGCTGAACCCACCCGTTTTTGGTAGGTGTTACCTGAGCGAGTTTCGATGGTAACTGTAGCCGAGTAGGGGTCTATGTTTTCATCTGGGCTGTAGTTAACATCAATAAGAATAAAGTTATTCTTGGTCTTTGTTTGGTTTTTATATAAGTACCACGCACCTTCTTCTTCACTGCCGTTAAGTAAATCCACCTGTCCGTCGTTATTAAAATCGAACGCTTGCCCCATATCACCGTGGCCCGTGTCGGCATTAGCTATGGCGCCATGAGTCATAAGGGTTTCGAAGCGTCCTTTGCCATTGTTGAGTAACATGAGGTCGGCCACTCTTTCAGCTAAAAAACCATAGCGATATAAGAATAAGTCTTGCCAGCCATCGTTGTTAAAATCTGCGCGAGTTACGCCCCAATGATTCCCGCCAAGAGGAATATTCCAGTCTGTGGTGCGCTCTACGAAAAAGTCGTTGCGGTTAACCAGTAACACGTCCTGTACGTTTCTGTTGTTTGGCTTCCAGTCATACTCAACATCTTGAAGCCCAGTAAGTGAAAACGACACCTTCCAATAAATATTTCTATCCCTTACCCATTCTGCCTGCCATTGATTGTTGCCCAAGTACCCAATATATAGGCCATTGGTCTTGCGCTCATCAGGCCAGCCCTTAGCGTCTTCGGGGTTGATAGTAAGTTCTGAGGGGGCGGTGCGCATCTCCATAGGGCGCTGCTCAGGCATAAAGCCTTTCGCATTAATAACCGTTCGCTTTTTGTCTTGCCCTAAGAAAATGGCGAAGCCATCGTTATACTGTCGATAGGTCAGGTCTAGGTCGGCTAGTTTAATTGCACTTTCTGCCGCAAAAGTAACCGTGGTTGCACCAATCTCTCCGTCATCACGTATATCTAGGCGCTTAGTTTTAGGGTTAAAGTCGATAGATTTACGGGAGAGTTGATAGTGTGTTTTGCTGCCTGCAAAATACAAATCAAGCAGTCCATCGTTGTTTACATCAATATCAGTAGCGGCGTAATAGCCAGATTTTCCTTGTAGGTGGGTGGGAAGCTTAGTTGCGGTAACATCGGTATAGCTAAAATCGCCGTTACCTTGCCACAAAGTAATAGGTGAAAAGACCACGAAGTCATCAATACCATCATGGTTAAAGTCTGTCACTAATACTCGTTCGCCCGCGGCGTCTTCTAAGCCCGCAACCCGTTGCTGACGGAAGGTGCCGTCACCGTTATTTTTAAAAAAGTATTGAACAGGGCCTTTGCTTTGGGGCGTAGGGGCATTAAATAGCGCCACATCCAAATCACCGTCTAAGTCCATATCTACCCAACGCGGTGAACGTCCACGGGCGGGGGTAAGTATACCGGCCTTAGGCGACACATTGGTGAAGGTTTGGTCTTCATTTTCAAGTAAAATGTATGAGGTAGGGTTGGTGCCATTTGCCCCCCCTTGAGCAACTAATATGTCTAAATCGCCGTCGTTATCGTAGTCGCCCACAGATGATCCGTGGAAGTCTAATGGGTAGTCAAATAACCTTTCCAACTTTACGGGGGAATCACCGTTATAGGACACTAATTGCGTAGGTACATGATTATGATTATTGAGTACATAATCATAGTCGCCATCAGCGTCAATATCGCCGATAGCGGGGCCGCCATACTTATAACTCACCTCGGTTTCTAATTGGTACTGCTTCGAGGCGTTCGTAAAACTAGGAAGCACTAAATCGTGAACGTCTTCAAAACTAACCTTATTAATTACAATGTCGTTGCTGCGGCGCACAAAAGTTAAAGTGTGTTGCCCTGGTGTTTTAAAATCAACCAGTACATTCAGGTTATGGTTACCATTTTGGGGCACATCCAGATTATCTACGAGTACCCGATCACCCTCTATAAGGCTAAGCTGCGCATAGCTGGCATCTATTTTAACGCTAATATTAAGGCGTTTCACTGTAGAGCCTGTAACATAGTATTCGGTGGTAAAGTTTTCGCTATTTGTTAGCGTTACCGGTTCTTCTAATGTTTTAGATACGCTACTTTGAGCAGTAGATGAGCTTCTGTCCTTCTCGGCTATGTTCCCACAGCCTGCAAGTATTCCCACGAACAGGCCGCCACACGCAAGGTACAAATAACACGGCATTTTGGTTTTACGCAACATATTAGGTTCCAAGGTTTATATGTAAGAGTCTAAATTGCTATATCATGTTTACCATAAAATTGTTAACATTTAAACTTGTTGTTAACAATGGTGTTTGGCTGTTATTCTTTTTTAACACCTGAGTAACGGGCGAATGTTGGCGGGTTAATGTTGGTACTTTGGGGGAAGGTCATATGAAAACGTTGAGTAAAACAGCTTACAGATTGGTGATGGCTAGCGTGGCTATTATTGCGGTTCCTTTTATTAGCGGGGCCAAAGGGGGCAAATTCGATGTAGATGAGGCAAGCCCACTAAAACCTTCTTTTACTGCGTTTAAAGATACAACGCCTGAGGGCATGGTATGGCAAAAAGTGGATGCGCTTTCTGATGAATTTAACCATCAATGGGATGACGCTAAGTGGAAAAGGTCAAATTGGAATTACTCCGACACACCGGTGAATATGGTGGATACCAATTCAGGCGTAAAAAACGGCTATCTTTGGATTAAAGCGAGCTTAGATGCCTCGGCAGATGAGCGTTGGTTTAAAACCTCTCGGGTGCATTCAAAGGCAAAAATTAAGTTTCCAATGTACACGGAAACTCGCTTGAAAGTGGCGCATATTCCCGCTTACAACACATTTTGGTTAAACAATGGTGACGCCAATGACCGAGATGAAATTGATATTATCGAAATTAACGCTAAGCCAGCCTGTGGCGAAAACGATGAATACCCTTGGCAAATGAATTCACAATACTTTATCGTGAAAGAAGGGGAAACCGAGCGCAATAAAGGCCCTTGGAGCACGAAACTGTTATCTGATGGGAATACCCGCAAAGGCGTTGCGTGGAACGAAGATTACCACGTGTTTGGCGCATGGTGGAAAGACGAACACACGGTACAATTTTATCTCAATGGTGAGCCCGCCGGTAAAGTGGTTAGTCGTCAACCATTTACTCTAGAGCAAGAGCTTATTTGGGACCTGTGGACGCAAGATAGCCCTTGGGTATGTGGTTTGCCTGAAAAAGAAGAGCTATTAGATGATAGCCGTAATACTATGAAGGTCGATTGGGTAAGAACGTGGAAGCTGGTGGCGGAGTAGCAAGGTGGGTGTTTTGCAATTTTTAGGGGGTATACACCCGTCTATGGCCATCGAGTAATGATGAAGTATTTTATATTTATTTATTTGGTTTTAACGACCATACTTTTCCCCTCTTTGGCAGCGGGAAATTCCAATTGCGTGAGCTGTCATGAGCAAGCTGTGTCAGATTGGCAGCAATCTGATCATGCAAAAGCCATGGATGTAGCCAGTCCAAAGACTGTCCTCGGCGATTTTTCCGGCGTTGAGGCATCGCATTACACACAGGTGGCAAAATTTTATCGACGTGAGCAAAAGTTTCGAATCACCTTTACAGAAGCCGATAACACGAAAGACTATGAAGTTAAATATACGTTCGGTCATTATCCGCTACAGCAATACTTAATCGAAACCAGCGAAGGAAAGCTACAAGTTTTTCCTTTCGCGTGGGACGCTCGACGTCGCGAAGAGGGTGGACAAAACTGGTACCCTTTATATGCGCAGGAAGACATTCAGCCTAATGACCGTTTGCATTGGCAGCAGCCTTTGCAAAACTGGAATGGCATGTGTGCCGATTGTCACTCTGATGGCTTAATCCGTAATTACTCGGTTAAAACCAATCAATTCGACACAAGCTGGGACAATATCAATGTGGGATGCCAGTCTTGCCACGGTAAGATGGACGACCATGGGAAAAAGGCTTCATCCAGCGAAGCTGAATCTGGTAAGGCTTTAGTAATAAACAACGCGCTTTCTGTCGATGAACAAAAAGCCCTAGGGCAGTGGCTGTTAGGTGAGGGAGAGAAAATTGCCTCTTGGCATGGAGCGCCACGGGATAATCAATTCATGGACACCTGCTTTGCTTGCCACTCGCTACGCACTCCGATAACCGATGGGATAGATCCTAACGCTGCATTTTTAGATCAATTTGTTCCCTCTCTCCTCGCTCCGCCACTGTATCATGCAGATGGGCAAATTAAAGAAGAGGTGTATGTGTATGGTTCGTTTCTACAAAGCAAAATGTATGCTGCTGGGGTAAATTGTTTAGACTGTCACAACAAGCATACGATGAAAGTAAAAGTAGAGGGCAACGGGTTATGCTTGCAGTGTCATAGTAGCGAAGAATATCAGCAAGACGCGCATATTCGCCACGAGATGACTTCAGAAGCAGGGCAGTGTGTGAGTTGCCACATGCCAGAAACCACGTATATGGGCGTAGATGCTCGGCGAGATCATAGCTTTAAAGTGCCTCGCCCCGATTTAAGTGTAAAGTACAATACGCCAAATACTTGTAATGGTTGCCACACTTCGCAGTCATCAAGCTGGGCTGCCGAAAGCATAACCGAGTGGCGCGATGGCGCAGCGTTCCCTGATGCCTCACAAGAAGACTTTTTAGCCTTAATGCATAACGGCAGCCTGCCGATTGGCCGTCACTTTTCCCTTATTAATAATGAAGAACTAAGTGTTATTGGGCGAGCCAGCGCCATAGCCATGTTACCTAACAGTGTGCAGCAATTATCAAATAACGAGGTAGCGCCTTGGGTGAATTCTCAGCACGACCTCATTCGCCTCGCAGTGGCAGGCATAGGGCAATTGCTGCCTGTAGAGGAACGGCTAAAATCGTATAAGCGCTTATTAGAAGATAAATACAAAGCGGTACGCCTTACCGCCGCCAATCATTTGCTAGATGCGGGTTTGCAAAACCAGGCCGCCTTTAAACAGGCGTTAGACACTTTATTAAAGGCGAATGAAGTGTCTATGTGGCGGGGTGAGTCGGCACTGAATCAAAGCATGGTGTACTTACAGTTAGGCCGGCTACAAGAAACTCTCGATAGCTTACGCCACGGTATTGCGGTAGACCCGTACTTCGAACCGAATTACGTAAACCTTGCCGACGTTTATCGTAACCTAGGACAAGGTGAGAAAGAAGCGCAAACCCTCGCGCAAGGTTTAGACAAAAACCCCACTTCTGCGGTTTTACACTATGCCCATGGCATGCACCTGATACGCCAACAGAAAAAGTCAGATGCTATAAAGGCGCTTCAACAGGCCGTTAAGCTCGCCCCTGAAAACGTGCAATATGTCTATGTTTATTTTTTGGCGCTAGACAGTGTTGAGCAAACGAAAAAAGCATTACGTGAGCTTAAACTTTCACTACGTCGCTATCACTATCACCCCCAGCTATTGCAATTAGGAAGCAATTTTGCGCGTAAAATGAATGATGCGAAAGCGCTAACCTATTTTCAAAACGCCCAAAGAAAAACGGCAAACGAATAACATCGTTTGCCGTTTTTTATGCTATCACGTGACCCCGTTTTTACTTCTGATTGAATCTCTGTGGGTATAGGGTTCGGTTAAAGTCTCTGGCTGCATCCACTAATTCCCGGTAAGGAATATCGGTAACTGACACAAAGCCCACGTTGTAATTTTCGCCGTCGAAGGCTCTGCCTGTAATGGGGGAGTCTACATATTGGAACCAATGTGCGCCTACCATGTTTGGATGATCGGCCACCGATTGCATATACTGTTGATACATCTTGGCTCTATCTTCTTGATTGGCTGCGGCCACTAAGCCAGGATGATACAAACCAGAATCTGTATTTGTCCCTATATGGAATTCTCCTATAATACTTGGCAAATCTAAGTCTTTAATAAAGCCCCACTGAGAAGGTTGTACGCCCTCTTTGTAGATATTAAAGCTTAATACATCGCTATAGCGCACTGCGGCACTTATTGTTTCATCTGGCATTCCCCAGCTAGCCATGCGCGCGCCCATATAAAGGTGATTCGGCAATGCCTTTTCAAGGGCGCTGTGCACCACTTTAAAATATTGTTCAGAGAGCATTTCTAGCATCATCGACAAGTCTTGTTCAAGCGATTGAGTTTCGTGGGTAGGCGTAAAGGCACTCGCTAAATCCTGCCACTGGGTAAACGAGGTTTGCCAGTTATCATTAAGCTCATTTACAGAAGTGTACTTCTGTTTTAGGGCGTCAATAAAGGCAGCTTTTGCAGGGCTTTTATCTATCGGTTTTGATAAAGCATCGAGAATAAGGCCGTAGCGCTGCTCCAGCGTCCCTTCTCTGCGCCCCCAACTTTTTTCATTGTCAACGAACACACCAATGCACCAAGGCGACGACTGTATTTCCTCGGCTATTTTTTCAATGGTGATGTTAGCGCGGCGTACAAATTCAGGGTCAAATGAATCTGGCATTGAATCCCACACGTCATGTTTGGAGCTTAATTTTTTAAAGTCGCCAATTATCCAACCATTGGCAAAATAAGGCACTTGCTGGTTAGGATAGAAAGCCGGGTCTACCCAATTGCCCATAGAGGTAAAGCCCCAGTCTTGAAACCTGTCTAGGGTAACTTGTTGCCATTTTTCTTCGTAGGCCTTAGGGGTGGCCTCGCCATACCTGCGCTCTAAATTCGCGCGATAGAAGCTAAAGGTTTCGCCTGACGTTAACGGACCACTATGTACAGAGCGTCGATAGCTATAATGGTCGGCTAATTCATCATCATAGTCGGGCAGCCAGGTGAACATATCATGGCGTACATCAGAGGCAACATAACGGGTATCCCTTACCTCGTCAGACACATTAACAATTCCCATAGAGTCTTCTGGGGTAACAGCTTCTGGGTCCACATAGCGCACCGATTCATCTTTGAAATCAATCCCCGTTAGGGTGGTTAGGTTGGCCATACGTACATTTGCTAAACCGTTCGAAAAGAACAGGTAGCCATCAGGGTCTACCAACCACCATTTGCCATTCATTTTATGGGTGCGAAAATAACCTGTGGCGTCTAATTTAGGGCCATCTTTCCAGCCACCAAACCTTGAACGGTCAGGCAGTGGGCCAGACGCATTTAACCTGCTTAGCTCGGCGTTTGCCTTTGCTTTGAGCTCAGCTTCAGAGTGAACTTTAAGCGGGAAGTCGTGCTTTGCACTTTGGCCAAATTTATCGACAATATTTCTACGATAATCATCATTATATTCAGGGTTTTCTCGCAGCCTAAGGTTATCCACCATAAGGCGTTTACCTACCATATTGCCACGGGTAAACAGACGTAGTGCTTTAACCGAGCTTATGTCAGGTGTAATAGTGCCTATACGAAAGTGAGCCATTTGTTCATCGCTCTGCCATGCTTCCATGCGGGAGCGCTTGTAGCCAAGGTCGGTATCTAGCACCTTGCCTTTTAGTACGAGATAGTACGTTGATTCAGATTTTGGCGGTATAATAACGCTGTGGCTGGCTTGATCGCCGTTTTCGGCCATTACCCCAACATATAGCTGAATTGACTCTTCTTCAGGGTTTATTGCATCGAACGCTAAGTTTATTTCTTTATGCATGCTCCAATCCCAGTTTTCAGCTGGAATAAGTGTAACTGCGGCTTCAGCCACATCGCCTTTAAATTTTATCTGTAAAGCGCTACCAGTGCCTGAAGCGAGGGGGTGGATATTGGCCGTGGCGTTTTCCGTTTCAACCTTTCCTTTAATGGGGGTCTCAAAGTCATAAAGGTTGGCCAACGCGTCTGGAGAAGTAATGGGGTTAGGTGTGTCTGTTTTCGAGGCATTGCATGCCCCTAAACTTAAGCACGCCAAAGCTACTGCTGCGGATACGGTATGAATCTTCATTTTATCATCCTTTTAGCATATTCACGTTATGGAATTAGTAAGGGTCTCGTGGTTTCAATTTAATTATTTTGGAATAGTCCACAATGCTGTTTTCATCTTTCCACCGCTCACTCATTGCCACTAACTTTTCCACAAGCTTTGGGTGAGACTCAGCAATATTGTTTGTCTCTGCTGGATCAGCGTCTAAGTCGTAGAGTTCATGAGCAATGCCCGGTGCTTCTAAGGTTTGCAGATACCAACCGGGCTCTATAAGAAGTTTCCATCGCCCTTGATACACCACGCTTTGCTGCCCTTTATCGTTAAAGAAAATGGCTTCTGGCGGCGCTTGTTGTTCGCCTTTGAAGGTGGTGTACACACTGCGACCATCGAGCTCTCTAGGTGTCGTGCCGTGGAACTTTTCTGGAAAGGGTGTCTGGGTAATATCAAGTAGGGTTGGCACGATATCACCTACCCAAACCAGGTTATCGGAAATAGAATTGGCGGGGATAACCCCAGGCCAACTGGCAATGGCATGTGTACGTGCGCCGCCTTCCCATAACAGCGCTTTTACGCCACGGTATGGCACATTCATTAGCCCGTTAGTATGGGCGGCTGCTCCATTGTCAGAGAAATACAACACTAGCGTATTGTCGTACTCGCCAGATGCTTTAAGCTGGCTGATAATTTTACCTACGTTTTCATCTATCTTTTCCATCATAGCGGCATGAACCGCTGCAATTAAACGAAGCTCTTCTCGCTTCTCGTCGGTTAACCCGTTTAGTATTTGCCTGACACTTTTCGAGCCAGCGTCTTTAGGAAACAAGCCTGATGCCACTAGGCCTTTATATCTTTCATCAAGCAATATTTGTAAATCTTGGTAGCGGGTTAAGTACTTTTGTACCAATTCCTTTGGCGCTTGGAGTGGTTTGTGAGGCGCTCTAAACGCGGCGTAAAGAAAGAAGGGGGAGGGCTGTTTCGACGCGTCTTTGATCATGTCTACTGCGCGGTCTGTCATACCATCCGTAGCGTAAAAAGCTTTTCCAGACTTACCATGGCACGCCCCGTAACGACTTTTTTCTGCCGGGCTTTTGGCATAGCAGTACATGTCATAGTTGTCAGCGTATTCTAAGGTCGCTCTTTCATTGCCTTCGTAATAGGGATGGTTGTCTTCAGGCGTATAGAATAAGTTACCTTGGGCCCCAGCAAATACGAAGCTTTTCTGAAAACCGCGTTGTGGCGGCAAGGCAAGGTAATCCAGCTCCATTTCTTTAGGGGTTAACGTCATCGCGGTATGGGTTTTCTCCCACAGCGGGGCCAGTTTTTCTGGGTCTTTTTTTATGTAGCTACCACCAAGGTGCCACTTCCCCGCCATCATTGTTTGATAGCCATTGCTCGCCAATAGCTCTGATATTAGAGGTTGATCGTATGATATGCGCCCTCGGTGGGCGGAAAACGGCAGTTCGCGTACCCAGTCGCCTACCACGCCGCCGCCAAAGCCTACATGAGCGGCATCAACGCCTGTTAGCAGGGAGGCCCTCGTCGGACTACACCTTGCATTGCTGTAAAATTGGCTAAAACGCATGCCGTTTTGGGCTAATTCATCAAGGTTGGGGGTATCTATTTCACCGCCAAAAGCACCGATATCTGAATAGCCGGCGTCATCTGATAAAATCACCACGATATTGGGGCGGCTGTCTTTGGCCAAAATGCTTGTTGAAAATAAGAGCAGCACAGCAAAGGCTGTTTTTAACGAATAGTTATTCATGAGTTTACTCACCTAAATATAGCTGATGGGGGCGCTTCATTTCTTCAGATAAATAGGGCTGTCTATGATGCATGTTGAACCGCTCCTTGTTGATTGACTGGCATACTTGATTGAAATTGCGATACACAGTTTTCAAAAAAGGCCTTCATGGTGGCTTTGGATTGATGAAACTGCTGTATTTGATGTTGGTCTTGATAGTAGGACGCAGGATAAATGCCCGTACCGGTTAAAATGGCGTGCCAAGAAAGAGAAGGATAGTATTGGCTAATATTTTGTCTTTGTAGTTCCAGCTCAAGATCGCCGCCTTGACTCCACACTTCAAGAATACCCCGCAATGAATCTGATATGGCGACATCGCCACGGCAGTCTTTCCAATACTGGGTATCATTACGGGTGTTGGCTAGATAATGCAGTAACACATAATCGCGTATATGATCGAATGCGGCGTTGATCCCGTTATTTACATTCTCTTGATACTGCCCAGTAAAATTTCCTTTCTCAAAGTGGGCGATAAATTGCTCTATGGTCACCAGCGTCATTTGCAGGCCCGTTGCTTCAAGGGGCTCAATAAAGCCTTGTGAGAGACCCACCGCCAAGCAGTTGCGCTCCCAATGTTTTTGATTACGTCCCACTTTCATCTTAACGTGATGGGCAGGTGCCAATTCAGGGGAAGCTTCACCCTGAACAGATCCTATGGATTGCCTCAATTGATGCTCTGCTTCATCAGCTGAAAGATGGTTGCTGCTGTAAACATACCCATTGCCTGTGCGATGGGTTAGAGGAATTTCCCAGCGCCAGCCGCAGGGCATGGCGGCTGACAGGGTTTGCGGGCAGTAGGGGGCTTCTGCTGCACTTGGAAGGGCAACGGCGGCGTCATTAAGCAATGCATCACGGTAACTGATAAAAGGGACATTCAGCGCATTTTGCATCAACAGCGAACGAAAACCACTGCAATCCACAAAGAAGTCGGCGTCAATACGCTGGTTAGATTGTGTATGCAAGGCAGCTATGTCGCCACTAGGGTGTTTCTCCACTTCATTAACCTTGCCCGTTAAGTGGTTGACGCCAGCATCTATCGCTCGCTTCTTAAGAAAGTCACCGAGTAATTTGGCATCGAAGTGATAGGCGTAAAAAGCGTGGTGGGGAAAACCACTGTTTGGTAGTGGAAGCTTGCGGTTTTCAGTTAAATGGGCCATCAAAAAATAATCATCAGGATGCACGTGAAGGTGCAACCCTTGTCGCCTTAACGCGACATGCTGTTTAAATAGGTTAAAATGAGTGTCATCTAGTTGGGTGGCAAAGGGATGAAAGTAGCTTTTAAAACCGGGTTTGGTTGTCCAATTGGAAAACTTAATGCCATTTTTGTACGTGGCATGGCACTGCGGCATCCATTCACTTTCTGATATATCCATTTTCTCAAAGAAGCGACGTATATAAGGCGTGGAACCTTCACCGACCCCCACGGTAGGTACATCGGGTGATTCCATCAATGTAATAGAAATATCCCGTTTATTCCATGATTTAGCTAACAGGTTGGCCGTCATCCAACCCGCTGTACCACCGCCTAAGATCAGTATTTTAAAGGTTCTGGCCATTTGATATGCCTCCCGGCTACCCTAAAATTTCACAAACAAGCGCTAACCCTATTTTGCAAACTAGTGCAGGGATAGAAGACACGTAGTGAATTACCTAAAAGAGATAGTTAGAGCCCCAAGAGTCTGGGGCTCTAGTGCGTTACCTACTATTGCTTCGGTACTGGGTACATAGAGATATTATCTATTTGCAGTTCGTCGCCAGGGCGAACATACAACGCTGGCTGAACTGTGGCTGAGGCCCAGTCGTAGTTAATATCACTATTGATGTTGCCGCCAAAATAGGTACTGTCAGAGGTTGTATCTATGTGCATATAGTAAGTGGTCCACTCGGTGGGACTGCGATTTGCAAAATCAACACGCTTACTAAAGTTGCTGCCACCCACTTCGAAGATACCAAACTCGATAGGTATCGCGCCGGTTTCGCTGGTGTAAGAAGGCGTTCTCATATCAAACTGAATGATATAGCGCATACCTTTCTTAATAGCGCCTTGTGGGAAGAAGCTAGGATCTAACTCAATACGCTGTGTTTCACCCGTGTTGTTGCTAATTTGAAGACCATAGTCTGCACCGCTGGGGTTCGACGCACGGTTGGCATCCAAGGTGACTTCTAAACTCGCGCCGCCGGTAATGCTCCACCCTTGTGAGGAAGGGCTTAGGAAACGGCCGTTAGAGATTAGCTGACGTAATTGACCGCCACTGTTTGCTTTAACTATGGTCAGATCATCAATTTGGGTGTTTTGATTCATCAATAAAGATAAACTGACTTGTTCTTCGGTGCTAGGCGCGAAATAGTCTGAAGCGCGTAAAGTCGTAATACGTTCTACCCAATTGTTGGTTACGCCAAGCGCTGACTGGAATGTTAAATTCTCTACCGCGTTGTTACGGTCAAACGTATCGCCTCTGTTTAGCAGGCCGTTTAGCGTACCCCATGGGTCAGCAGCCACTTTTGCGTAAAAACTTATGTAAAACAGGTCGTTTTCGTTTATCTGGTTTTGTTGAATGCCAGTAGTACCAAGGGTGGTAAACACGCCATTTTGCATACTGCTAAGGCTGTAGTCTCCGGTGTGCTTTTCAGCATCTGTTACCATCAAGTTGGCTTCTGTTGCTGCAGAAGATGGGTCTGGCTGAAATCTCCAAGCACTTGTTTCGAGTGAACCTGTTTCAAAGCCAGGGTCACTCTCTGTGCCTCTAGCGGCTAAGTTAGCACTTACCCCTTTAACAGTAATGTCTACCCGACGTTCCTCTGATGTCATATCACCGTCGGTGATTTGATAGGTGTAAGAGAATACTTTTGACTCACCTGGAGCTAAATACGTAAAGTGATAGGGGTCAACAGTAATTCGACTTTCGCCAAAGAATACGCCATATTCCTGCTCAGTAGCATCGACAGGCGTTATGCCTACGACCGACATTTCATCGCCGTCTAACTCAATGGCGCCTTCCAACAAATTAATACTCGTGGCTTCGCCGGTGGTTTCTATTGTTTTTTCAATACCTTCAAAGAATATAGGTGCGTTTTCTTCATCGGCGCCCAGAACAGTAACCACAATCTCTCGAGAAACCACGTTGTTACCATCGGTAATATCAAAGCTCACCAGAACATCGACGACTTCACCTGCACTAAGTACTTCAGACAATACTGATGCATTGATGGTTAGGTCTGCGCCAGTCATTAACCCTGTAATAGGGTCGACACGGCGAACAAAAGAGGCAAATCCATCAGGTATCTCCATGCCATTTGACGCTGTCACACTGAAGTTCGCGATATTAAGGTTTTCTTGGGTGTATAAATTATTAATTGCGCTGTAGAAATTAGCGATATCACCAATTTCACGCTGCCATGCTAATGCATCATAAATATCTTGGTCATACAAACCGGCGGTCATATCAATGGTGGTTGAAGCCGTTTTTTCTGAAACCAAAAGCGAAGGTGGCTCGATTGGAATTTGGTTGCCGTCAGAATCTAAACGCGGCGTACCGTCGGCGTTGGTTTCTACAAAAGTAGGCGCTTGGTCTTCGCCATTCACAATAGCGACAAGCTGGCGACGCAACGAATGCTTACCGTCAGTAATTTCATAATCAATACCAAGTTCTGCAGTTTGGCCACTTAGCAGAATTTGCGCAAAGTTACGCGGGGTCACACGTAAACTGTCTTCTAGGAACTCGAAACCAAATATAGCTTGATCAACTATTGGTAGGTTTTGATACTCGCGGATGTCAGCGGCCACGTCTGGGGTTACTGTTGCACCGGCTTCTGCGCCAAACTCAGCGAGAATGGGGTCGCAGATGTCAGGAAAGTTCACCGCGTCGACCGTGGTATTAGAACAATTTGGTCCGGGCCATAGAAATGTCACGTTTTTTACCGACAAGATATCGCCATCGGGATCGGTCACGCCAGCCAATAAATCTATATCGAAAAAGTCTACCGTTCCGTTGGGGTCGTAGGGGTCGGTGAATGAATTCTCAGATTCACTGAAACTCACTTCCCAGCGTATAACTTGTTCGTTCTCCGAGGTTACTTCCATAGCTTGGCCACGGTCGGTATTTAACGCCTCAACATTGAGTTGAGGCGCACTGTTTGCGCTGGAGCTATTAGAACTGTTGTTATCATTGCCGCCACAGCCTGTTAATGCTATGGCCATTGATAGCGCTAGAAGCGCCGTTTGTTGTGTTTTCATCATCGGTACTCCTAGAAATCTATGCGCAAATCTAAACGGAATGTGCGGCCAGTTTTGTATATCTGTTGTGTTCTGGATTGAGTCACGCTGCTATCTTCCAATGGGTTGCCTTCGTCATAGAGCACAGCTACTTCTTGGCCATCTATAATTTGAGTATCGCCAAGATTAATGGTGCGGCTGGTGAAATAGTTGCGGGTTTCTTCATCGGTCAAATTGATAGCCTGGAAAGAAACGCGCATATTCTTTGAAATTTGATAGCTGGCGGTTAAGTCAAACAGCATGCTACCGTCACGCCATAAAGAGCCTTCATTCCACGTTCGTTGTACTAATTCATCCGACTTACCACGCATGGCTAAACGAATTTGATGACCACCTTTTTCCCAAAAGATGGTGGCGTTATAGCTGTGTTCAGGCGTCCAAGCTTGGGGGTATTGAGGTAAGGCTTTGGTGTCATCGAAAGACGAATATTCAGGGTCGGTTTTACTATTTTGGTAGGTGTAATTTACCTGTGCACCTAGCCCCGACCATAAGCCAGGTAGGAAGTCGTAAGTTTGCTGATAGCTTAACTCTATCCCTTTAATTTCTGCACCCGCGCCATTTCTTAGGCGATTAGCTGTAAATTGAGAGCACCATCCTATTAAGTCATCAGACTCATCAAACCACCAATCTGCTTGTAGGTCGCTAACATTGCCTCGGTCCGGGAAGCAAGCGGCATAGCCGACACCGTCAATTAACTCTGGGTTTTGCAAGTTTTCCCTAACTTGTGCTTCGGTAAGAATTAAACCGCCCACATCATAAGGTTGGGTCAAGTCCACGTGCCGCAAATCCTCTGCATACACAAGTGCTGCTTCATTCTCTTCAAAGTTAGATAGGTCTTTATAAAAGAAGGCTGCTGATACTAAGCTAGTCTCGTTGAAATACCACTCTAGCGATATATCAAGGTTGTTTGATTCCTGCGGCATTAGTTCAGGGTTATATAAGTTAATACTGCCGCTGGCCGCATCATGGGGGGCCCAGAAATTTTCGTTTAAGGTGAACCCCGGGCGCAGTGAGTCAATATTAGGGCGCGAAATCGTTTTAGATACCGCAAAACGGCTAATTAAATCATCGCTTACCTGATAGTTAACATTCAAACTAGGAAGAAACATGTCATATTCGTTGGCGCCTTCGGTAGCAAAGGCTACCAATGAACGGTCTTCAGGGTTGTTAGGGTCATCACCCCATACGTAAAATGGGTGTCTTGATATGTCTTCATGACGACTCAAGAAAAATGAACCTGCGGCACCTTGTAGTGCTAGAGGGTCGTAACATGGGTAACCAGAAGGGTCGGCAGGTAGCCTAACTGGGGTATCGCCAGTTAAATCCCAGCCCAATCCATCGATTCTGTTGTAACCAGCGAATTGGTCTACAATTCTTGGGTCACCCGGAATTTGGCACTCAGGGTTGTTCACGAAGTCACGGAGTTGACGGAACATGAATGGGTCAAATACACGGCCAAATACATTATCGCCGGCAAAACGTGCACTTGAGTTCCCCAGGCTGGTGGATTCTGTTTTTATATAACGCACACCAACGTCACCGGTTAACCGCCCACCTAAATATTCGTAATTAAACATCAAATAGGCAGCTTGATGCTTTAACTCTGTTTCACGATAGTTGCCTGGATCAGGGTCGAGTGCGAGATTATCAATACCCAAAGCTTGTTCTTGAAGGAGTTGGGCTGAAACAAGTGGCCAACCATCAGTGGCAGCACTCATAGGAATGCCCAACGACTCCATAAAGTTATCGTAGGGAAAGGAATCTTCTATGGTGTAATTTGCCGTAGGAATATTGCCTAGGTTTTGACCTTCTTGCAGTACTTGTTGCCCAATTAAGTTACCGTCCGCATCAAAGATATCTACGGTTACCGCTTGTGCCGTATTGTTAAGATCATAGGCTTGATCATCAACAGTTTTGACCCGTTTTCTATATTTAGCACCAAACTCTACTTGCGTTATGCCAGCAAAATCTACATCCCAATCAAAATCGACAAAAAAGGTTTCTTGTTCATCATCCACTTCTCTGTCTAGTAGACGGAAGTTATTGGTATTATGAGAGGCAATATCGTCTGGGTTCCAGGCGGTACGAGAAGTATTATCAAATTGATTGAAAGGGTCGTTCTCAGAGATTAAACCATCCCCAAAGATCATTTGACATACACCTGATGTACAATCGTATCCTGCAGGCTGAATGCCTGTGTGTGGGTTACTTTCAGGGCCTGCATATAACCTTCCTTGCGCTGGGTTCGCGCCGTTTAACAGATATACAGTAAAGCTCTGATCTGGCCGCTCGGTTGTTTTTGAGTAATTCGCCCCAGCTTCCATACGTAAATCATAGGTAAGCTCTTGCTCTAATGTTAAGCCCAGCTGAATATTAGAGGTGTCTTCGCCCCTATCTGTATGTCTATAGCCGCCATCAGCAAACCGGCGCAATTGACGGGTTACTGTCCTGGTATCAGTATTTACATTTGTCCAATCCAGTGTTGGGTCTGAAAACGTTGGAATATAGTCTTGGCCATTTATTTGTACTGCGCTGGCCTCGCCTTCTACAAAGTTTTCTCGCTCTGGGAAGGTATTACGAACAATAATGCCATTGGTATATTGTTCACTGCTAAATTCGCTATAGTTGAAATCAAAAACAAGATTTGTTGTATCTGTGGGTAAAAATTGAAGCGTGCCGTTTACACCAAATCTATCGCGATTGTTTTGATATAGACTGTATTCAACTTCGTTAGGGGCAATGGCAGTATAGTCGGTAACAATATTACCATTTTGATCGTAAGCCGCTGCAATATCGCGTTTTTGAAAATCATTGATTCTCATTTCATCACGGCGCACCGAGTTAGTTTCGGTGTAACCCTGAATAATAAAACCGAGGCGGTCGTCTAAAAATTTTTCAGAAAATACCCCTGAGATTTTGTAGTCTTCATTCTCTGAAAAATCATTGTAACGCCCTTGTAGCGTGAGTGCGCGGCGATCATTTTTAATGTCTAGCGGACGCACCGTGTTTAGGCTAATAGAGGCACCTAGCGAGCCTTCATCGTGGTCTGCACTAGGAGTTTTTACCACATTAATACTAGATAGAATATCAGATGAAAACGCGCTTAAATCTACTGCTTGGTTGAAGTCTGCACTGGTTAACTGAACCCCGTTTAAGGTAATCATATTCTGATTGGGGTTAGCACCTCGTACAGTAATGCGTGTACCTTCTCCATCTTCTGATTGAACAGAAACACCGGTTACCCGAGATAGCGCATCAGCAATGTTTTGGTCGGTAGATTTGCCAATATCTTCAGAAAATATAGAGTCAGAAACGTTTTTAGAATTTCGTTTCTGTGACATGGACTTTATTAAGCTACCTTTAAAACCACTTACAGTAATGACTTCAATGGTGTCATCATCTTCATTTTCATTTTTTTTGTCTTGTTCTGACTCTTTAACTTCAGTGGATGAAATCTGACGTTCAATTTCACTGTTTTCTTGCGCCCATATATGTGCCGAAGGAGTCACTCCTATCATTGCGAGCGCGAGAGCACTAAGTTTAAACTTTGGTCCTGAATTGTTCACGCATACCTCCTATAGACGACATTAAGTGGTTGGGTTTTTATGTTCACTCTCGTACGCCCTTAGTCTTTTTGGTTTTATTCCCGCTTCGCCTCTCGACAGCACCCTAGTTACTTCAAAATACGGATTCTACCTCAGCAAAACATGTCTATAACAATCGATTCACAATTATTTCAATAAACAATAATACTTAATTTAATTAATGTAAATGGTAAATAGTTTTTTGTTAACAATATTTCATGGCTGGAATAGAGAATTGAAATAATAGGTGGCTGTTTTTGCGTTAATTTTTTATTTTTTTTTAATTTTTTAATCTTGCGTAAATGCGTGATTATCTTCGCTAGCCTATATTTATACTACTTAAGTATTAAGCGTTTTTCGTATTCTGTTAAGGAAGTGTGGTTAACATTCGATGAACTTTGCTCTAGTTTTACGTTGCCAATGGGGGGGATAGTTAACTTTTTGAAGTGTTTCTAGCGTTTTTTCGCTATCTCATACGCTATGATATTTCTCTAAGTTATTGATAAAAAACACTTGGTAAATAAAAATTAACATTTTATGAACATTTAATTGTTGACAATATTGTGATGTGGATGTTTGAATTGTACCTATTAAAGACTGTCCTCCACTTCATGGTATTGACGTAAACACATTAAATTTTAAGTGCTTGCATGAAGCTGAGGCTTATTCAGTGCAAGATGGGGAGCATTGAATCCCCCCTTGTGAGCGATTACTGAGAGATCCTTATGACAACGCATTTATCTCGCCGCGATACCTTAAAGCTAGCGGTAGCCGGCCTTGCAACAACAGCTGTAGGTTGCAAATCTACGCAAAGTAAATCTCAATCCCTCGCTGAGAAACCTAAGTTCACAGTACTTACAGATACTTGGAAGAACACTCATGACCGGGTGTGGTTAGGAGGACAGTATTGGGCGAACCCTATGGAAGACTGGCGCATTGTTAATGGCGCTGCCCAATGCACAAGTGCGGGTGGAAATCGCAGTGTGCATTCGCTAACTACCCAAATAGTGGATACTAACGGTACTATTGATATGTCGGTGATTGTTCATCGTTATTCTTATGGCATGAGTGATGGCGATGGGGGCGGTGGTCTGCGCTTAGGGGCAAGAAGCGAACTCAATGAGTACAAGAGTAATTGTTTTGTTCAACAGGGTATTGATGCGGGAATTAAAGGCAATTACTTAGTCTTGAATAACCAATCTGTCGGGCTGTCTCGTATGCCCGGTGATAACAAAGTGCTGCTTAAACTGAAAGGCTCACCGTATAACGGTACTACTAAGTTATCGGTTACCGCGCTAGATAATAGCAATGCAGACGTGCTGGCGAGTATAGAAACCTGGGTTGATTCCAGTGAGCTACTTGGGAACGTAGCGGTGGTAAGTCATTTTGCAATACCTTCAGAAGAGATAATACAAAGCGCTTCACCAGCATCTTTATCAGAAGCAGGCCCTTCAAATAACACTCAGTATGCGTTCTCAGACTGGCAAATTGACGGGAGTGCGTTTGCCTATTCACCGGAACAATCCTTTGGCCCATTGCTGTGGGCCATGTATACCTTAAACGACTCTCGTAGCGACGAAGGCTTCGTACTTAAACTTAGCGCGTTTACCGGGCCAATGGGGAAACACGACAGTCATCAAGTTGAATTACAGGTGTTAGAGAGCGGAGCGTGGAAGACAAAAGCACTGGCTCCACTTGACCCTCTTGCGTGGGTGGCCACGTTTCGTATTCCTAATTGGCGTGAAACCGATACCACCAAATATCGCTTACTGTATGCAGAAAAACGATGTGATGGCAGCATAGCAACAGATACATTTTCAGGGGTTATTAAAGCCAACCCTAAAGACAGAAACTTACGAATGGCGGCATTAACCTGCCAAAACGATTATGCCTTTCCTTATGAGCCTGTGGCGAAAAATGTGGCTAATTTGCAGCCCGATCTAATTTTGTTCTCAGGCGATCAAATATATGAAAACCATGGCGGCTTTGGCTTTATTCGCACACCTGCCTTACCCGCTATTCATTGTTATTTAAGAAAGTACTACCAATTTGGTTGGGCATTTAAAGAAGCGATGCGCAATGCACCCACCATATGCCTGCCTGATGATCACGATGTATTTCAAGGTAACTTGTGGGGCGAGGGGGGCGCAGCCATGGCCGAAAAATATGTCCAAACCGGTCGTAGTGATGGTTGGGGAGGATATATTCAACCTATTCCGATGCTGGAAGTGGTACATCGTACTCATACGGCCCATCACCCCGATCCAGTAGAACCTGCGCCATCGAAGCGGGGGATCAGTGTTTATTACACTGACCTAGTGTATGGCAATGTAAGTTTCGCCATTATCGCAGACAGGCATTGGAAAAGTGGCCCAGAAAAGCTAGATATTGTTGTGGGTGAAACCGGTGAGGGGGAAGCGCCTACCTATATTAACCCACAATACGACAGACCGGATTTAGCATTACTCGGTGAGCGCCAAGAAGCCTTTCTAAAACGGTGGGGACAAGACTGGCGAGGTCATGAATTAAAAGCGGTGCTTAGCCAAACCGTGTTTGCTGGTATTTCTACGCATCAACCGCTACCTAACCGTTATTTAAAGTATGACTTTGATAGTAGTGGCTGGCCAGCGGGAGCGCGCAACCGCGCCATCGAAATTATGCGTGAATCTAAAGCGCTACACATATGCGGCGACACACACCTAGGTACGCTATCTCAATACGGCGTGCATGAACATAGAGACAGCAATTGGGCATTTTGTACGCCTGCTATTGCGGCAGGGTGGCCGAGGTGGTGGCGACCAGATGATGTAGGGCTTCCTTATCAGAATAGGCCCTCTCATGGTTTGGAACAAACCGGAGAATACCTAGATAGCTTTGGCAACAAAATATACGTGTATGCCGTGGGTAACCCTCAGGTTGGCCAGTCTAGTAATCGCTATATTAAAGCCCACGAAAAAGGCAGTGGTTTTGGCTTTATAACCTTTGATACCGAAGCTAAAACTTACACCCTAGATGCCTATCGGTTCTTAGTTGATGCGCTAAATCCCAACGAACAGGATCAGTTCCCGGGGTGGCCGGTTACTATCCATCAGCAAGAAAATATAGGCGAAAATACATTGTTCTAAACGTCGTTATTTTATTAACCCATTTAACTTCTTAACACGCCGTAGGTCACAAAATGAATAAAAGCAACGGGTTTAGTCGTGTGTTATTCACTATACTAATCATTAGTGTTCTCGCGGTTATTATGAAAGAGAACGCACAGGGCCGTGAGCTGGGTAAAGAGGTACAAGCAAAACCGACAAATGTTGTGCTTATTCTCATTGACGATTTAAGCCACTACGGTGTTACCGCTTATGGGGCAAACCGACTCAATAGTAAAGATGGTGAATTCGCCAATGCGGTATTTGCCACCCCCAATATTGATGATCTGGCTAAACAAGGGTTGCGGGTAGATCACGCCTACGCCTACCCCCTGTGCGAAAACACCCGTGTTGCCTTAATGAGTGGAAAACGCAACGATAGAAATTACTTAAGGCCAAAGTCCCTGCACGGCTCAGACATTACCTTTGGTGATGCATTCCAAAATGCAGGTTACCGTACAGGCCTTTTCGGGAAGTGGAAGCAAACCAGGGGCACTAAAGATATTTCCGGTGAAGACTATATTTATGAATTTGGATGGGATGAATACGCCGCATTTGATGTCACCAAAGAAGGCCAGCGGTACATTAATCCGAATTTGGTCATTAATGGTAAGCAATATAACTATAACGGTAGAGAAGATCTAGACCCGATTACAGGTCGACGTTGGTATGGGCCAGATATTATCAATCGCCATGCCCTTCAGTTTATTGAAGATAACAAAGATACCCCGTTCTTTTTATACTACCCGATGGTATTGGTGCACGACGAGCACAAACCCACACCGCATACCGAACCCCACAGTGCTTTTGATAATTTTCCTGAGCAAGCGCAATACAATAATAAAGGGGGGGACGATCGCGAATATTTCCCTGACATGATTGAGTACATGGACTACCTGATTGGCAAGGTGGTGGCAAAGCTTGATGAAGAAGGCGTACGTGATAACACCTTAATTGTTGTTATGGGCGATAACGGCACTAAAGAAGTTTTCGAGCATGTATTGCCAGATAGCACTGTGTATCCGGGAAGAAAAGGAGGTAATGCCGATAACGGTATACATGTGCCTTTAATATTGAATTTCCCTTCTGAGGTGCCTGCTTCAGGCGATGGTACTTACCGAACGTACGAGGGATTGGTAAATCTAACAGATATTTACCCCACTATAGCAGAAGCCGCTGGGATCAAAATGCCGCAGGCTGAACAGGTGGACGGCATAAGCTTTTGGGCACAAGCGAAAGGTGGCGAAGGTGAACCAAGGCAGCATATTTATACGTGGTTTATTGGGAATAACACCTATCAAGACGCCGATGATATAGGGATCATCTACGCCTTTAATAAAGCGTTTAAACGTTATGCCCCTAGCAATGAATTCCCTGAAGGACGCTTTTTCGATTTACGAACCGACCCCCTTGAACGTGTAGGCGACAAGGTGGTGAAAGCCAAGTTTGGCAAACTTCGTTACAGTGGCTTGCCATTAGATACGTTAAACAAAGAACAGCAAGCGGCTTATGCTGAACTTGGAAAAGTGTTGGAAGATAACCAAGTGCTACGGGTTCGTGAGCTTCATATTCTTGCCCCTAATAACACCTTGAAGGTTGATCAACAGGCACAATTCTCTTATCGCCTGGTTCCTGCCAACGCGCAACGGGCAGGGGTGATATGGCACTCTGACAACCCCGATATTGCCACGGTAAACAAACTCGGAGAAGTGACTACACACCGCCCCGGGAAGGCAACTATTCGTGCTTACTCTTGGGATGATGCCTACCCTGTGGCTAACCAACGGACCCTCGCCTATTACACCAACGGAATACAAGATGCTGTCACTGTTGTGGTGAAATAACCAATTTATAAGCGTGAAGGTTGTGAGCAAGCATAAGGGGCACATAAGGAGCAATAGTGGTTGAAGCGCAAGTGAAGAAGCGGCAAATATCCTATGTGGTTGCATTGCGTGAAGTAAATTAGTTTTACAAGAAATTATCCTTAACCCTACATTTAATTTACTAAAAGTGGAATTTTTCCTGTTGCTTCTCAAGATATATTGTTACTATTTTATTATAAATTGTTAACAATAATGGCGTTTTGACTTATGTGGGATAAGTCACTAGGGAGAGTTACATGCGTTTTACCACAGCCACTACATTGCCACTTTTCTTAAGCTTTGCTGTTTCACATGCACAGGCAAGTGTCATGGCAGACAACAATAATAAAACAGAAGTTATCGAAATTTACGGTAACTTTCAGCCTAAACCTGTTAGCCAAATGGCTAGCCCTAGTTATGTATTATCAGCACAGGAAATACGTTCTATTGTGGGTGCTACTGCGCTAGATGTACTCGCTCAAATTCCCAGTATTACCGTGCAAAAATCGGGTGCAGTACAAGAGATCTTCCTGCGCGGCGCAGAAACTAATTTTGTTATTGTGCAAATAGATGGCGTTCAGGTTAATAACCCCCTTGATACCCGTGGCGGTAGTTTCGATTTATCTTCTGTTTCGAAAAGTGCACTGCAACGGGTAGAGGTTATTAAAGGCGCCCAGTCCTCTATATATGGTTCAGATGCTATTGCCGGTGTCGTTAACCTTATCACTTTTGCGCCAAATACCACGGGCAGTGAGTTGTCCGTAGGTGTTCTACCCAAAGGGCAAAAAGTGGCAAACGCCACTATCGGCACGGGGAATATTCAAGGAAGGTTAAGCTGGCTCGATTCCGACAAACAGCCTAATGGTGACGAACAGCAGTCTTTGGAGTTCGCAATTCAAGGCGATTTTGCGCTGTTAGGTAATAGCAGTACACGGTTTAATGCGCGATATAACGACTATGAACAGCGTGCCTATGCAGATCAAAGTGGCGGTGTGATATATGCACCTACTAGCACGAGAGACGATAAGCAAAGCGAGTTAGTGACGGCGAGTATTCGCCATAATCACGCGATTGACACCTGGTATGAACTGGCGGCTCAGGCAGAGTTTTATCAAATAGACGACAGTCTCAGTTCTGCGGGTATAGCGCCTTATTCCAACGCGCCACCTACGGAGTCTAGAAATCAGTACGACTATTATAAGCTGCGCTGGTTAAACATGATGTCATTCGACGAGATAAAGGTTACCGCTGGCGTAGATTATAAAAATGAGCAAGGTGAAGCCTCTGGCTTTATTAGCTTTTACGGCAGTGACATACCCACTAATTATGACATTGAACGAGACACCATCGCGGGTTTTGTCGATGCACAATGGTCTTACGACACACTTACGCTTTTCACGGGGCTGCGCCATGACGATACCCAAGACTTCAATAGCGAAAATACTTGGAAGTTAGGGGGCGTATACCAACTTTCAGAACATGTTCGTGTTTTTGCTAACGTGGGAACGGCGTTTAAATTACCTAGCTTGTATGCGCTAAGCAATAACATGATTGGTAACCCAAACCTCAAGCCAGAACAAGCCACGAACAAAGACGTGGGCATTGAATGGAATAGTGATAAAAGTGAAGTGAACGCTGCGCTTTTCTTTTATACCTACACCAACTTGGTGGATTTTGACGGCCAAGCTTTTTCATTGGTTAATCGCTCCAATATTGAAGGGCGCGGGGTTGAGCTCTTCGCCAACCATCAAGTATCTGAGCAACTTTCTATTCAAGGCGATATTACCTATGTAGACCTTGATACGAAAAGTGGTGAAATACTCACTGGCAGGCCCGAGTGGCAAGGCAGGCTTGCAGTTAATTACCAGATTACAGACGATATTATGACGGTGGCTCGGCTTAACTATGTAGGCAGTACCGAGGCCACAAGCTTGTATACCGGCGAGTTTGAACAAAGTGATTTAGCGTCGTACAACAAAGTCAATATCACCACCACGTGGGCGATGTCAGATCAGCACACCCTCGACATATACCTAGAAAATGTCTTCGATAAAAATTACCAAGTTGCGGTTGGTGTTCCTGGGCCTGAGTTAGGTGTAGGAATGCAACTTTCGTGGCGCACTAACTAATATGGATCTGCTTGCAATGAAACGACTCACTTTCCTATTTGCTTTTATTTTATTTCCAATGGCGTTCGCTGCTACCGCTAATGCCAATGACCTTGATGAAACATTACGGGTGAGAAGTCAAAACCCGCAAGTGACCGAACAAGGACAAAAACTGTTTGAGCAAATTTGCGCCTCTTGCCACGCTAAGGACTTAAGTGGGGCTACGGGATTTAACCTAAAAGATGGCGAATGGGTGCACGGTAGCGCCCCCTCTCAAATACTCAACAATGTGAAAACCGGCTTTCTTAACGCAGGAATGCCCGGCTTTAAAGCTGTGTTTAATGAAACTGAGCTTGAAGCTATTGTGGCGTATGTATTGTCTAAACGGGAAGGGTGGGGCGACCTCAGCTATAAGTTGTACCAATTAAACGGCGCCGACGATACACAGGTGACCGAAGATAAATTAATAAAGACGGGCGAGTTACCTAAGGGCTTAGCCGACTTCTCTATCCCCGAAGTTAAGCATTATTTTATTGAATTTGAAGGTGACTTTTACGCGCCCAAAGACATAGATACACAAGTATGGTTGCAGTGGGGGTTTCCCCATGATCTCAACGTGTTTGTAAATGGTGAACATGTGGAAAAGGGAGGCACTGCGTGGTTTCCTACGTGGCGTTTACAGCGAGGCAAACAGCGCTTAAAAGTTACTTATCACTCTGGTACAAGTAAGCTGAACCAAAGAAATTTAATACTAATAGGCACAAACTTAGATTTAACCGTCAAACTTTTCCCACTCTCTACCAAGGCCAAGGGTATTGTTGAAGAGAAAAAGTACGAGATAAAAGCCGCGGGTGAAATACTGGTTCAGCGCAAGCGTATCTTAGACTTACCTCCTTCCACCGTATCCATCGGTTTCCCATCTAAATTAAATTACGGTTTTAATACAAAAACATGCTCAGTAGTGGGTCTATGGCAAGGTGAAATGCTAAATATCGGCCCAAACATTGCTGGGCGTGGTGAAGATCCAAGCTTGCCCCTTGGTGAATGGGTGTTTCATGCGCCTAAGCAGCTAAAACATGCCACTGAAAGCGCAGCGTGCCGGTACAAGCGCTATCGGTTAGAAGAGGGGAACCCCGTATTTTCCTATGAGCTGGAGCAAAACCAATACACCCTTACCGCCATCCCCCGCAGCAGTAATATGTTGGATTTTGTGTACACGGTAATCGGTCCGCAGCCAGTCAAACTGGTACTCCCCGATATGCCTCAAGTGCGCTGGCGCCATGGTGATAAACAACTCAGCCCGCTAGACCCACAAGGCACGGTACTAAAGCCAGGCAAAGATGGGCGTGTTGTTATTACGGCAACATTACAGCAACCATAAAAACGAAAAAGCCACCAATGAGATTGACGATATGAGATTTGGATTTAGAAAAATAGTACTTAGCCTAGCCAGTGCTGGCCTGATCACCTCTTTTCATTTGGGGGCGGCGCAAGCACCAAAGCATCAATACAAACCCGATGGCTACAGTATTGTCACAATAGAAACGCCCAAAGATGAACGTTTTCATGTTACGGGGTTAGACAGCGACAGCAAAGGCGTTATTTGGGTAGCTACCCGCTTTGGTGATGTTTGGTATTACAAAAACGACACCTGGTTTAAATTCGCACAAGGGTTACACGAACCAACAGGGTTACTTGTTGATGATGACGGTAGCTTGCTGGTATCACAAAAGCCTGAGCTAACTCGCCTTATTGACAGTGACAATGATGGCGTGGCCGATGTTTATGAAACCGTCGTTAACGATTGGACCTTCAATGATAATTACCATGAGTTTAATTTCGGACCGGTTAAAGACGAGCAGGGGAATTTATACGGCACCTTGAATCTAAGCCACAATAATCCAGATGCGTTTACTATGGGGGCCATGGGCTCACCTGGGGGATACCGTGGCTTTGCTTATCAGGTTACTAAAGAAGGCGAGTTTGTGCCTTACGCTTGGGGCTTGCGTTCGCCAGCGGGGCTTGGGACTTCACCTAAAGGCGAAGTATTTTATACCGACAACCAAGGTGATTGGGTGCCCACCTCTAAGCTGCACTTACTACAACAAGATAAGTTCTATGGCCACCCAGTGTCACTGGTGGATGTTGAAGGATACACCCGGGAATCTATAAAGCAGATGTCTCTAGAGCAGCTAGAGAAAATGAGTGAGACACCGGTGGTGTGGATACCCCATGTAGAAGTTGCCAACTCACCGGGTAATCCGGAATGGGATACCACTGAAGGAAAGTTTGGGCCTTTTAGTGGTCAAATATTTATTGGCGATCAAACTCAATCCAACGTATTTCGGGTATTGCTCGATAAGGTGAACGGCCAATACCAAGGGGCTGTGATCAACTTTATGAACAAGTTTCAAAGTGGCAATGTGAGAGCTGAGTTTGACGTAAACGGGCAACTTTGGATTGGACAAACAGCCCGCGGGTGGGGGGCTCAGGGCAGCAAGCCTTTCGGGCTGGAAAAAGTAGTATGGGATGGCACCACACCATTTGAACTGCACGATATAAAGCTAACTAAAACGGGTTTTAGAATAGCGTTTACCGACACCTTATCTGCAAAATCGGTGACGAAAGAAAGCCTAGTGGCACAGTCGTGGCATTATCACTATTCAAGTAATTATGGGTCGCCGAAAATGGCGTTAACCACGCTACCCATCTCTGAAGTCACCTTACTGGATGACGGAAAAACCATTGAGGTTACCTTGCCTTTAACGGCGGGCAAAGTGGTACAAATTGATTTTGCTGGTCTTAAGGACGAGAAAGGACGCGCCACAAGTGTAGACAAGGTTTACTACACCCTTAATCAATTATTGGAGGGGGCGCAGTAATGAAGCTTTATGAGATAAGTTTTAGGCTAATACTCTTGGGCGTATGGGCTCGGTTTGTTTCTGGTTTCGGCCTAGGTGTACTGCTTTTAAGCTTGTCTCTATCAGGTTTAAGCGGCTGTGCATGGACACACACATCAAATAGTGAATTTATTAGCACCGAGCCTGCACCCATCAAAGTGCTTATTGTTGATGGTCAGAATAATCACTATATTTGGCCAAAGTCTACCGCCATGATGAAAGCCTTCTTAGAAGAAAGCGGGCAGTTTAGTGTTGATGTGTATCGTACTCAATACACGTGGCGAGGGGATAAGCTTATTGAGCAGTACCCGGCCAATGATGGCCGGGTTCACGAAATAGTAGCTGAAGCTAAAACCGACCCAACCTTTGCGCCTGAATTTGCTCACTATGCGGTGGTGATTTCTAACTTTGGTTGGAAAGCCGCCCCTTGGCCTGAAGCAACAAAACGGGCTTTTGAGCAATACATGCAAAACGGCGGCGGTTTTGTTTCGGTGCATGCGGCGAATAACGCGTTTCCTAAATGGCTCGAGTACAACAAGATGATTGGCCTTGGCGGGTGGGGTGGCCGCAATCAAAAAGATGGCCCTTACATTTATTATACAAACAGCGGCAAGCTGAAACGCGATATGTCAGCGGGACAGGGCGGCGGCCATGGCTTTGTTCATCCTTTCGATATTGACGCACGTAAAGGGGCGCACCCTATCATGCAGGGGCTTCCTGCAAGCTGGGAGCACAGCGAAGATGAATTGTATAACCGCTTACGAGGGCCTGCTGAGAATTTAACGGTATTGGCGACGGCCTTCGATGACAAAAAGCACAATGGCTTTGGACGCCATGAACCTGTGCTTATGACGGTTAATTATCATCAAGGCCGAGTATTTCACACAACCTTGGGGCACGGTGAAAATGTGTATGCCGACCCTATGTTTATGACAGTGTTAGCAAAAGGTGTGGCGTGGGCCGCGGGCGCTACGCGTACTGAAAAAGGCGCAAATTAAATGACGATGCTATTACGACTAGGCCTTTTTATGGTTGGGTTATTGCTTAGCGTAACTGCGTGGGCAGAGGTGCCGGTGGCAATAAAAGGTGAGCTTAAAAAGTGGCATAAGATCACCGTAGAGTTTGATGGCCCTAATGTTTCTGAACACGATGATGTTAACCCGTTTGTTAACTACCGCTTAAACGTTACCTTTACCCACGCAGACACAAAAGCCTCGTACCACGTGCCAGGCTATTTTGCAGCCGATGGCGATGCAGCAAATACGGGCGCACAAGCGGGCAACAAGTGGCGTGCCCATTTTAGCCCTAATCAAACCGGTAAATGGCATTGGCAGGCAAGTTTTATTAAAGGGCGTTATGTTGCGGTTGCAGATACCACAAAGACTGGGCTTGATGCGGGTTACATGAATGGGCAAAGCGGTGCCTTTACGGTTGCTGCTACCGATAAATTGCCCCCTGACTTTCGCGCAACTGGCCGCCTAGAATACGTGAATGAACCTTACTTACGCTTTGCTGAATCAGGGGGCTACTTTATAAAAGCGGGCCCAGATTCCCCAGAGAATTTGCTGTCTTATGAAGACTTTGACGGCTCATTTAAAACCGATGGCATAAAAGATAATTTAATAAAAAACTGGCAACCTCACCGTCAAGATTGGATGCCGGGTGACCCCACTTGGCAAAGCCCTGGCGAGAGAGGCGAAAAAGGTGAAGGTGAAGGTAAAGGCAAAGGGCTTATTGGCGCTCTAAACTATATCGCTAGTAAAGGCATGAACTCAATATCGTTTCTAACCTTAAATATTCTTGGCGACGATCAAAACGTATTCCCTTATATAGATACTAACGAGGTTTTGCGATTCGATGTATCTAAGCTTGCCCAGTGGGAAATTGTCTTCGAGCACGCTCAGTCCTTAGGGCTATTTCTTCACTTTAAAACTCAAGAAGTAGAGAACCAAGGACTGTTAGATAATGGCGGACTTGGGTTAGAACGAAAGCTGTATTATCGAGAACTTGTTGCCCGCTTTGGACATCATCTGGCGCTTAATTGGAATTTAGGCGAAGAAAATGGCGAGTGGCACCCAAACCCACCAACACCTCCTCAAACTAGCATTCAACGCTTAGCAATGGCGACGTATTTTCAACAAATAGACCCGTATCAGCATCACCGTGTAATACATAACGGCCAGTATTTTCATGATATTGCGGCTACAGGCAGCCACTATACTGGCGCGTCAGTTCAAACGTCATCGCCTGACTTCTCGCAAATTCATGGTGCAGTAAAAACCTTGCGAAGTTGGCCTGTTAGTAACGGACGGCCCTTAGCTATTGCGGTAGATGAGCCCGGCGATGCAGAATATGCATTACGTTCTGACGCACTTGACCCAGAGCATTTTAACGCCCGAGCTAATGGGTTGTGGGGGGCGCTATTGGCAGGCGCATGGGGCACTGAATGGTATTTTGGGTATAAAAATACCCATTCAGATTTAACCGCGCAAAGTTGGCGAACCCGAGATAACTTTTGGACTCAGGCTAAACATGCTATCGACTTTTTTGCCCTTGCTGATGTAGACCTGCCCAATGCCACCAGTGAAGACCAATGGGCAACAAACGCATGGGTGCTAGCTAAAGATAACGCCTTTTATGTTTTGTATACCAAAGATGCCTCGAAAGGCGTCACCCTTAAGTTGCCAGGTGAACCCGGTGAATACGATGTGAAGTGGTATGACCCACGAAACGGTGGTGTATTCCAAGATGGTTCGGTGCAACACATTGCACAACGCCAACCTTTTAAACACTTTTGGGTTAGGCATGAAAAAGCGCTAGGTTTCCCGCCAAGTACAAAGGAAAAAGATTGGGTTATCCTAGTGACCAAGATAAATCAGTGACCGAGATAAGTCGGTAATTCAGTAGTAAGTACTAACTTTTTAGAATGAGTATAGCGACAGGGTGTTGGTCCTGTCGCTATCGCGATGAGTCCCCTCTTTTTATTTGCAGTTCAGCCGGCGCATTCCCATTAAAACAATCCCCAGCGTAAATATGATACCTAAAGTGTTGGGCGTAGATACTTCGGTTGCACTGATGGTGGCTGATAGTGGCCCACTATTTGATGTCACCTCTAATGGCCCCGAGAAGAATTCACCCGCAACCATATTGTTTAACGCAAAGCTGCTTTGACCCAACGCAGTAGCGGTCAATGTGAAACTGGCAATAACAAAGTCTCCACCCATAAAAGGTGTAAAATCTAGATAGGACACCGCAACGCCAAATATTTGAGAAGAGACGATAAATGAAAACGGTGTTGTATCGAATAGGTCTCCACCGACCGAGCCTTCGTTAAATGCAAATAAAGCCGTATCAAACTCAACATCAACATTTAATGAGTCGAAACTGGAAAAATCACTACCGATAATCGACAGTTCAATCGTTTCTCCTATGCTTACCTCATTGTTATTGAGCTCAATGCTAATAAGCCCAGCATGTGCTTGAAGGCCGACAAACAGTGTGAGTAAAGCGATTAGTTTTTTCATCGTATTTTTATTTCCTGGTGGTTATTCAACTGCTTCTACCGCACACTGTGCACGTGTACATAGAGACATCATGGCTCTAGCGTCTAAGATATTTACGACGCCATCATTGTTGATATCAAAAAACAAATCGATGTCTTGGCGAGTCTGTATAGCCGTTACAAGGCCATTTACATCGACGCTGTCCACATCGGCATCATTGTCCCAATCACCTTCTAAGGCTACAGAAGCTATGATGTTCACAGGCGCAATGCCTTGAATGTTGTGTGTAGCCCCGTCGGTAGATATGAATTGAGCAAACAAGAAGTAGAAATGACCTTCGGGTAGTGATTCTGATGGCACAATATTATTGAGCGGAAAGGAAGCCTCAGCGATACCGTTTTGCTTACCGATAGCGCTAGCGTCGGACACAATAATATCGTTGAAAGAGCTTGACCAAGTATGATCCATTTCTCTCAAGAAAAACTTAATGCCCCCCAGTTGACTGGAAACGGTTTGCCCTTCGCCTGCTTCAAAATAGGCTGAAACATCGAGCGTACTATCGTTGCTGTATAAGGTAGTGCGGTATTTATCGTCATCATCTAGGGAAAGCCCTGGTTCTATATTGTTTTCACTTTGTCCTATTGTAATTGGGTACGCAGAGACGTTTTTGGTCTCTCCTGAAGATGAGCGCACTCGTACAAATAAAAAGTAAAATTCGCCGTTAGGTAAGTCTTCGCTAGGGGTTAAACCCTCTAATGGAATGCCGACAGTGGAAGTGCCTTTTTGTAAGCCTATGGCGCTACTGTCAGTAACGCCGACATCGTTAATCACTGTCCAGTTACTTGCCATATGTCTCAACAAATAATTTATCCCGCCTAGTCCAGCAGCAACTTCAAAGCCAGTTCCCGCGTCATACTCGGTAGTAACTTGCATGCTGCTGCCAGACGCGTATTCAGTGGATGTGTATTTTTGCGCATCATCAAAACTAATTGACGTTTGGGTAGGTTCTTCAACGGTCAATAGGGAAGACGCAGTAAAGCTTCCATCAGATGATGTTGCTGTAATGGTAACTTCACCAGGACTCAACGCAGTTACTAAGCCATTAGTATCTACGGTGGCTACCGATTCATTATCAGACGACAATGTAAAACGCTGGTCTGCGGCAAAAAACGGTGTCACCGATGCAGATAATTCTAGTGTGCTTCCCACAGCGAGCGTGGCCGATTCGGGGCTGATGTACATATCAGTAACAGGGCCACCGTTTGGTCTAATATCTTGGTCGAAGTCAAACACTTTCAAATTAACACTGGCAATGTGTCCACCGGTCTCCGGGAACTTAATATCAACAAGGTTTGTGCTTGTTAGCAACGAATAGGGGACGGGGATTTCCAGCAATCCAAAAAAACGATCTCTTCCGGTTTGTTCATCGCCGCTAATACGCGCTTTGGTCGTCAGAATTTGTCCGTTAAACTTAACTTCAGGAGTCAACGATTGCCCATGATCTATGCCCACAGCAATACGCAGTATCGCTTCGCCGATTGAAGAAGTTTGAACGCCTTTAATTTCGAACTGGCTTACTTGGTTCTCGGTAATTTCTTTTAAGTATTCAGTGGCAAAATATTTCTTCTCAGTCGATAAGCCATCAATGTTTATGTCTGCATCAAAGCTATACTCCACCACTATTGTAGCCTCTGGGGCTAGCTCAAATCGCGTTAAATCCAATGGTGCGTCAATAACATCTAACTGGGGTACGTTATTCGCTAAATGGAGGTGTTTTACTTTTATATTTTCAATAGTGGCGTTTGAAGCTCCGAATTGATGCAGTAAAACCGTTTCGTTGGCTTCAGTGAGGTTGCTAAAAATAACGTATAGCTTCTCATTGTTTACATAGCTGTCGATCAATATATCTTCGTTAGTGGTAAATGAGTCGACTCGTGTACCCTTAACGTCTGACCAGAGTTCGTAGAATTTCACCATTTCAGTGAATACCCAGTGCTCACCTTGTTCACCTTCAGCCTCTTTTGCCTGGCGCAGCAAACGCCAGTTATAAGGAATACCGTTTCTAGTGCCCCATAATGCCTTGGTGGTTACGAACGGTATTGCTTTACTAATAGCGTTTGGTCGATCCATGAATTGCATCATCATTGGACTAGCGGTTTTTAGAAACCACCAGTCTCGCAGAGGTGTCCATGGTGCGTTTTCCATGGGGCGGTTACGGCCACCATATTCGGATATTACATGTTCTTTGGTGTCGCCTAGCGTAAGCAGCGAATAATGATCCATCATGTCTAAGGTGGCTTCTATACGGCTACCCTTAAAGCGATTGTCATCTTCTAAGTCGTAGAAATGGGTAGAGAAAAAATCCATACTTTCACCTGCAGTATCGATGAAAAGCTTCATTCTTTCTTCCCAACGAGCAAAGTTGCGTTCCTCGTAAATAGGGAAAGCCACTGTGTAGCCACCAATCTTTATATCTTGGTTATGACGGCGAAATGCTTCTGCTACCTCTTTGTGAAATTTAAAGATATCTATTGGCGGAATAGGTTCTTCCAAACCCATCTCGTGCGGGGCATCGGTCAGCTGATACAAGGGTTCGTTTAATACCTCAAAATAAGTGGGCCGAACTCTACCCTGAGTGGAGGGCTCACCTTCGGCTCGAAAGAACGCATTCATGTATTGCCCCATGAAGTCGCCAACTGCGTCGGCACCGTTGGCTTGCCAACTTTCTCCTCCACAGCAGGGGTTTACCGTGGCAAACCAATGAGGGCGAGGTTGTCCACCTACCATGATCTCACCGCGAGTATCATACTGGTGAACGCTTGCATCATTGATACCATAGGTGGTTTCACGGGCGTATCTGCCACTATTGATCAAATGTGCGGGGTCAACATAACCAGGGTTGTTGGCATCTTCGACCGATTGATTGAAATTCCACGCTGCAGTGCCGTTCTCTCTACCAAAATATACATCTAGCTCTTCCATTAGATATTTGAGCTTGTCTTCTTCACCATCCCAGTCACTTTCTGACACGGTGGAGTGCAAAGTAATATATTTGTCTCGGTCGAATGTGTCTTTACCGCCAACTGAGTGCTTAATATTCACATTTACCACAGCTTCAGTTTTTGCGAATAAGCCCGAAGAGGTTAAAGCCAGCCCTGCCCCAAGCAGCAGACTAGAGATTTTTCGATACATTTGAATTAATCCTTTAGAAGATTATTGTTACGGCTTTGTTGCTTCATCGTTAAAAGGTTACTAAAATATTATATTTTATACAATAAATTGTTAACAGTTTACCTTACTTGGTTTATTTTGAGCTCTTTTAATGAGTATTTTCACTACGACTCTTGATTGTGTATCGGGGAGTACTAGCATGCGGTTTATAAGGGAAGCATCGCAGTTTAGTTTTTAAATAATGAGGAAATATGACTTATTCGAATAAAGTGACAAAGCCAACAGAATGTTAATGCTTATTAGTAATAAGAAAATTAAATCAACAATATTATTGATAATTGTTAACAATATGGCGTAATATGGCTGAGCTGAACAGGCATGTTAGCTAGCATATGAAGCTCGTTATTAAAGGTTGCTACGTATGACTAATGCCATCTGCAGGCAGTGAAATAAACATTGCTGTGTCTTGAGCTATTTAATTAAATTGCTCAAATAATTTAATTCTGAACAGGTCACTTGTAATGAAGCGTATACGTCTTTCAACCCTATTTTTATTTTCATCAGTGTTTGGTTTGATGTCTTGTGCTCAGGAATCTCAAACAGAGGCGCCGCAGGTAAAGTCGAGCATTCAAGCGGAAGAGAAGAGCGACGTTTTACTAAAGAGAGCTGCAGGCGACCCTCAGCCCAATATCCTTTGGATAATCACAGACGATCATCGACCAGATTCAATATCGGCATACAATCAAGCGGTTTACGGACAAAGCAATAGCCCCTTAGGGTATATTGAATCGCCCAATGCTGATCAGCTAGCGCAAGAGGGCGTGATGTTTACCCAAGCCTTTACCAACTCCCCTGTGTGTGGGCCATCTCGTGCCGCTTTACACTCCGGAAGGTACCCATTTCGTACTGGGCGATTTGCGTTTGAACTTTCACATCCAGGGCCAGACTTTTCTAAGCCGCTACTGTCTGAATACTTAAACCGTGAGGGCTACCACACGGCCATGTTTGGCAAAGAAGATCACTACTTTATGCAATGGGGGCCAGGGCAATCGTTTAACAAACTACCGCTTTTTGATTTTAGAGTGCACTTTAAGCACGACCTTCAAAACCATGGCATTGGCGACATCTATACACGAGCCTCTTATGGTGATGAGCCCGGCAATTCTACGCCAATTGGTTACAGCGAATATGTGAACTATCCGGATGGTACGAAAAGAAGCTACTTGATTAAAAGTAAAGATGCCAAGGTAAGTGAACAAGACCTTGCCCAGCGTAGCAGAACTGATGAAGAGTTTGACATTTTACGAAGCTACACACGAAGTAACCCCGATTTAATTATTGGTGGCGTGAACCCTAATAGTGCCAGTGAAACCATTGATGCTAAAGTCGTTAGAGAGCTTCGCAATCATTTAGCCAACGCCTCAAAACCTTACCGTACGCTTGCGGGCAAAACAGTAGAAGGTGCTGATTTTGATAAGCCGTTATTCGTAAACCTAGGCTTTCATTTACCGCACACACCTGTATTGCCACCAAAATCTATTAGAGACCGCTTCAAATCTCATCAGTACAAGGTTCCAGAGTTCGACGAATCTGAAGTGGATAAATTACCCCCGCAGCTTCAAAAAATGTATCACGCCACCAAAATTGCAGGTATGACAGATGCTGAAGTGCAACAAGCAATTCAAGATTACTATGCATTTACTGCACATGGTGATGAGCTTATTGGTGAAGCGGTAGAAGCGTTTAAAGCCTACAGTGAAAAACAAAACCGCCCGTGGGTTATTGTTTATACCATTGGCGATCACGGTTGGCATTTAGGTGAGCAGGGGATTGAAGCTAAATATGGTCCTTGGCAGCAAAGTGTGAGTAATGCGGCCATTATTACCGCCTCCGATAAATCGTTAGTACCTCGTGGTTTGGTTAATGATGACTTGGTTGAATTCGTTGACTTCGCGCCAACCATACTGGATTTAGCAGGGGTAGATATTGAGCAAGATGAATTTAACCATTTAGACGGTTACAGCCTACTGGATGTTGCAGCAGGCAAAGCGCCGAAGCGGGATTATATTCTTGGCGAAACCAACGTGGTAGTGGGACATCGCGCTTACCTTCATTCAAAACGCTTCCGTTTTTCTATGCGCACACGGCCAGCTGGTGCAGCCCCTGGCGAGAACGCTCGCTGGGCGCTGGATGCCGACGCCGAAGAGGTTAATATGGCACTTTATGATTTAGCGGCAGACCCCCTAGAGCGAAACAATGTGGCCAATACAGAAGCTTATCGCCCCTTGGCGCTATGGTTTAGAAACAAGCTAGGTAATATTGTATTAGGCGATGGACGCATTGAGGTAGATTGGTCCAAAGAAAATAGCTACGTAAAAACGAACTTCGCAGAAGGGGCAGACGATAAAAAATTAGACATCCCAGAAGGCCTTATACCCCCTGTTTCTTCTAGCACGGTATTGAAATAATGGTTTGGTTTTATCCTAAGGGGAAGCTAGGAGCTTTTTATTTAAGTATGCTGGTGGCTGTTAGTTTGGTAGGCGGCTGTTCCTTTACTCAGTCACAAGACCCGTCACAAGACAGTCAGGGTGCATCATCTGCACTAGTAAAGCCCGTTTCCTTAAACGAGCAAGCGCAGCAAGAAAGAGAAGAGCGACATCAAACAGGTCATCACGAAGGACGCCAAGCAGCGCACCAAGAAGACACGCAAGCAAACCTGCTATTGCGCAGACAGTCTGAGCTTCAACCTGACATACTTTGGATTTTAACCGATGATCAACGAGCCGACTCTATCGCCGCGGTCAACCGTGTCATTCGAGGAACAAGTGAAAGCGCCTTAGGCTATGTGGAATCACCGAATATCGATGCATTAGCGAAAGAGGGGGTGTTATTTACCTATGCGTATAGTCAGTCGCCAGGGTGTTCTCCTTCCCGCTATTCTATAGCGACAGGGCAATACCCTCATCGAAGTGGACGTTATGGTTTTGAGTATGCTCATCGGGGGAACGAACATGCAAAGCCGACCCTTCCTGAGCTTTTGCGAGATGCTGGCTATCAAACCATGCTTAGTGGTAAATCCGGTTTGCGGTTACGTGAATGGCAGCCAAAGCAAGGGGAGCGTAACACCCCTTTAACCTACGATTTTGAGGTTGAACGTTATGCGCTCAGTAAAGCTGGCTTTACCGATTGGGGTAAAAACACCGACTACGACACGGAAACGTGGGAGCCGCTTTCTACTACCGAGCACTTTTACTACCCTGACGGCAGTAAAAAGTCGTTTCTCATACGCAAAGACGGCAAAAATATTACTGCTCAAAACCCCGTAGATAACGAACTCGACATTGTGCGGTCGTACACACGTAGCCTAAAGTCATTGATTCTGGCTGGTGAGAGCCCCAAGCCGGCTGGGGAAACATTGGATGGCTTTATATTAAAGGCTTTCACTAAGTATTTAAGCCATCCAAAGTCATCTTATTCCTCTGTGCTTGGCGATAAGATTGAAGGGCCTAATCCAACAAAACCTGTAATGCTTAGCTTAAGTTTCAACTTCCCGCACTCGCCCGTGTTGCCGCCTAAATCGTTCCGTGACCGCTTTAAATCAAGGCCGTATAGTATTCCTGACTTTTCTACTTCAGATTTAGACAGTCTTCCGCCTCAATTAGTGAAGTTGTACAAGGAGTTGACGACAAACGGTATGACAGAAGAAGAAAAGCTAAAAACCATTCGCGACTATTATGCCTTTACTGCTTACGGTGATGCCTTAATTGGCGAAGCGGTGGAACAATTCAAGGCGTATAACAAAACCACAGGGCGTCCCTATTTAATAGTTATGACGGTAGGTGATCACGGTTGGCACTTGGGCGAACAGGGTATATCAGCAAAGTTCGCGCCTTGGAATAAATCTAATCATGGGGCCATGATTGTAGTGGACTCTTCGGGGCAGTACTTTCCAAAAGGCACGGTTTATAACGACTTTATCGAATATGTGGATATAGCGCCTACCATACTCGCGGCCGCAGGCTTAGATGTAGACAGCAATGAGAACCTAGCCCACCTAGACGGTTTAGATTTAGCCAAAGTCATCCGCCAACCTGAGCTAAAGCGTGATTATGTGATTGGGGAGTTAAATCAAATTATAGGTGACCGCGCTTATTTAAGAACCAAGCGATATGGTTTCTCGATGAAGATAAGACCAAAATACGGTAAGCCGGGTGAAACCCACGCGCCCGGTGAAGACTTAAAATGGGCGATTAATGCGCCTTCTGAAGAGGTTGAAATGGCGCTCTACGATTTGGCCTGCGACCCCAATGAGCGATTAAATGTAGCGTATGACCCACGCTATACCACCATTGCAGATACGCTGCGCCAAAAGGCGCAAAATATCTTTCTAGGCGATGGGAGAGTAGAAATAGATTGGAAAAAAGAAAACGATACGTTTGAGTCAAACTTTGCCCCGGGTGCCCATGACTATAAGCTGCCAAAGGCGCTAAGCGAAGCGGTATCGTGCCCAACCAATAGCTAATCAAGACAGACACGACACCAGCTACCCACTTATTGAATTAGCCTTCAGAGTAAACAAGAGCTAAATTGAAACTCAAATTTAAAAGTGTTTGTGTCGTTCAGCGTTCGTGAAGATAGTGCGAACGCGAGATAAGAAAGAGAACGGCCTTAACTTTTAGTTTTCCACTCTCATTCGATGAATTGGGCTGTTGCAAATCTTAGTTACGAAGAGCAGCTATAGTGCGCAACCCCACCAGCGCTGAAAAACTCAATGGGGCGACGTTGGTAATACGTGGCCTCTA